>OFGO01001577.1_pt1 | contig 16070 bp, 16 predicted proteins | sample 1521761 | NCBI WGS metagenome assembly OFGO01 (sample SAMEA3504128, study PRJEB24116) | mouse gut metagenome | biome: mouse gut; feature: mouse-associated habitat; material: faeces | place: Denmark | collected 2011
ACTCCCATAAATCAAGGTTTGAGCAGTAAAAAATCAGGTAGTTTTTGACACTACCAAATCAATAAAGGAGGAAGTCGATATGACTGTAGAATGTGTATTTAGAAAGAAATTTCGCTGTATAGTATTGGGAATAATACTGATATTTTGGGCAGTAATAATGTGCAAAGCTTCCGCGAAGGCTCAAGAGACAGTTATAGAGGCCGGGGGGATGGTACATAATGCTGAAGTAGCGGAAAAAGAACGGAATGCCAACTATTTTCAAAGGATTACTTTGACTTTAGTGAGTGGACAAATCATACCAGAAACACCATTTCGAGAAAACCTTGTAAACAATGCCGAGGTCATCTATAGGTATAAATTTAGGATTGACTGTCAAACTAGCGATTATCAGGTAAAAGATGTTTATTATGAGGGTGTAGAGTTTACGGGGGCTGTTGTAGGTAATAAAGGAACCTCCATTGATAGCCGTGGCGTGGGATATGTGGAGATAGATGTACGAGGAGCACGTACATTTACCGTAGCATGTCGATTGAGGAGCAATAAAATAGGTGTTGGAAGTGCCAAGTCAAATCCTATTACAATAACGCCCAGCGTTACGGCTACATATGCAAAATCATTTTATTGTACCGCATACATTACAGCGCTGGAAAAGGATTATCTTAAATCGAAGATATCTGCACCAGGCATAACTGATGCGGTTTTTAAGGAAGATTTTTTGGCGGCTGTTAAAATGAATGGATCGGGAAGAAGCGATTCAAACAAGTATATATCATATAATCCTTCTACAAAAAAATATTTCTATGGGGGTCCAACAACAGCAACCGGAACAACGGCTGTTGCTGGCACTACTATAGCAGTAGATCCCTATTATATACCAAGGGCAAAAGTTGGAGGCGTCTGGAAGCGGGCTACTGTGGATATTGAAGGATTGGGGTTGAGGGTTGCTGAGGATGGAGGCTCTGCTATAACTGGATATCATATTGATGTTTACATGGGAACAGGAAAAAGCACATTGGTGGGATGGGCTAATAAATACCGCAAGGTCACGCTCAAGAGTGTTAGATAAAAATCTATTTGCTGATAAGTGGGTATAGATGGATCTTAGGGCAGGATGACAGGGAATCCTGCCCTGAGAATTTTTGGGAATCAAAAGGGAGGACTGTATGAGGAAGTATCTTGTATCTGCGGTTATATTGACATTATACATCATGTGTTTGACGTCTTGCGCGATAAATCAGCATGGCGATAAGAGTCAGGCACAAGTATGGGATAAAAGTGGACAGCGGTGGGAGACGTTTCTTTACAGTGATGTCGGAAGGGGTACTGCGGGAGGTATTCAGGGAATTAAGGCGAATGAGGGCAATATAGTGTTTTCCGTTCTGGAAGACCATGAGGAAGAGTTGGATGATTCGGCGGATCAGGACATACCTGAAGATCAAGATGTACCGGAAGATGCGGAAACGCCCAATGAAATCTTTTATTTTGTGAGTTTTTCGCTTGAAGGGATGGAGCCGACGGTGCTGTTTCAAGTGAATAGGACGACAACGGAGGTTTTGGATTATTGGCCGGACGGAGATGGAAAAGTATATTATATTACGGTAGAAAGGACGGAAACGGAGGAGAACATTGACTTGAAACGTTGTGGCATAGGCGAGGCCGAGGAGAGCGTTCGGCGGTTGAATGACTTTCTTCAAGATGGGGGCAGTGATTGCCGCGCGTGGAAGGTGCAGACAGTGCCGGATGGGGGCATCCTGATTTATTCGCCTGACGGATATGTGCTTCTGGATCGAGCCGGAAATATGCTGACAGAAGAAATATGGGAGGATGAGGAGCATTATGACGTCATTTGTATGAGCGAAAAAGACAGATTTGTGCAGGTATATGAGAATTATGGAATGAACTTTTATGTGTGCAGTGAAGGCGGAGAAAAAAAGGTGAGAGTAGGGGATGTGCCTGCCTCAGGGAGATACCTATATGGAAGATCCTCTGAGGGAGATGCGCTGGTGTGTACGGATGCCTGCTTATACAGCTGTGATGAAGAAGGGGAAACGATGCTCCTATGTACATGGGCGGACTATGGGATCATAGGCGAAGATGTAGTGGCTTTTTATATGGTTGGGGACGATATGCATAGCCTTCTGTATGAGGAGGGGACTTTGAAGGATGTGACCTATATAGATGGTGAAAAGCCTGATAAACCTATGGAATTAACATTGGGATGCTTTGGAGATGCCTATTGGATCAGGAGGGCTGCTGCAGAGTACAACAAGGAGTCGGAGTACACCATATCCATCGTGGATTATTGGCAGGAAGATACGGCGGAGGCCGTGGGCAAAATGTACAATGACATTCTTGCCGGAAGGGGGCCGGACATCATCTGCTTCGAGAGCAATCTGGTGAACGACGCCGCTCTGGGCAGAGCAGGGATGCTGGAGGACCTGACGGCTTATCTGGAAGAAAGCGACGTAATAGGACCGGAGGATTTTGTGGATCCGCTTTATGAGGCGTTGGATATTGACGGCAAAAGGTATATGCTGCCTACTAATTTTGCCATAGAGACCATGATTGCCAAGAAAGAATGGGCAGGAGGAGAGAGCGTCTGGACTCCGGAGGAATGCCTGAAGGGTGTGGCAGCAAACGAAGAGCTGGCTTTTGGCGTAGATAGGGGGAATGTTGCGGATATATTGGCGGTATATGGATTATACTGCGCGGCTGAGGGGCAGAAAAACTTGGAAGCATATCTGAAGATTGCAGAATATTTGCCAAAACAGCGTGTCTATATTTCTGATTATGAAATGAAAAGGGACGGAAAAGTATTTATGGAATTTACATGGCTGTCTTCGGCGGAATCTTTTCTTTACGAGAAAGGCCAATGGGGCGATGATATCAGATATGCGGGGATTCCGGGAGCGGAGGGAAACGGTATGGCTTTTGTGCCCATAAACTGCTACGGCATCAGTTCGGGGAGCCCAAATAAGGAGGAGGCCTGGCGGTTCATAGAGAGTTTGTTTGCGGAGGAGATGCGAGAGTCTGTGACTCCGGATGATTATTTCTCTGCCAGAAAAGACGGCCTTGAGGAGCAGCTTGCTGAAGCTTCCAAGATAGCGTATTATGAGGATGAGAACGGAAATCTTGTTAAACTGCCGCTTTTTGCAGATCGGTCGGAAGGGATGGACTTCTATGCGGCAAGTCAGGAAGATATAGATAAGATCAGAGAGATCATAGGCGGAATCCGGCTGATGCGCAGGGAGAACTCGGCGGTGGCGCATATCATCGGGGAGGAGGCCGGGGCTTATTATGCGGGAGATAGGACGCTGGATGAAACCATAGAAATCATAGAAAATAGAATAAGAATGCTTTCATTGGAGAATGCTCTTTAACGAGAGCGGGCAGGAATAAAAAGAAAGAGGGGCCGGAGTGCCGATGATTTCCGCATCGGGGCTCCGGCCGCCTTCTGTCGCCGTTGCACAAAAACAGCCTTTTTGTACAAGGGGTGCAAATTCTTTTTTGTTTAGATCAGCTGCTCTCCCTGCTGGCTCATTTTCATGGCCCAAACCTTGCAGGAGAGGCCGAAGAGATTGATGAAGCCCTCTGCGTCATGATGATCGTAGAGCTCCCCCGTAGTGAAGGAGGCGATGCTCTCGTTATAGAGAGTGTAGGGGGAGGTGGTGCCGGCCTTAATGATATTGCCCTTGTAGAGCTTGAACTTCACCTCTCCGGTAACGTATTTCTGGGTCTCCTCGATGAAGGCCTGCTCTGCCTGACGCAGGGGGGTGAACCACTTGCCCTCGTATACCAGACTTGCGAAGCGTCCGCCCATCTCCTTCTTCATTGCGTAGGTATCCCTGTCCAGAATCAGCTCCTCCAGCTGATTGTGCGCCTCCATCAAAATAGTGCCGCCGGGAGTCTCGTACACGCCTCTGGACTTCATGCCTACTACTCGGTTTTCCACGATGTCCACGATGCCGATGCCGTGTCTGCCGCCCAGCTCATTCAGGGCATGAATGATATCGGAGACCTTCATCTGCGTGCCGTTTAAGGAGGTGGGGATGCCCTTCTCGAAAGTCATGGTAACATACTCGCCTTGCTCGGGAGCCTCCTCAGGAGTGACGCCCAGCACCAGCAGGTGCTTATAGTTGGGCTCGTTGGCGGGATCTTCCAGCTCCAGCCCCTCGTGGCTGATATGCCAGATATTGCGGTCCCGGCTGTAGGAGGAGTCTGCGGAGAAGGGCAGGTCGATGCCGTGGGCCCTGCAGTATTCGATCTCGGACTCTCTGGAGTCCATGGTCCACTTGTCGCTTCTCCATGCGGCAATGATCTTAATGTCCGGGGCAAGGGCTTTGATGCCCAGCTCGAACCGGATCTGGTCGTTGCCCTTGCCGGTGGCTCCGTGGCAGATGGCGGTAGCGCCCTCTTTCCTTGCGATCTCCACCAGCTTCTTGGCGATCAGGGGGCTTGCCATGGAGGTTCCCAGCAAATATTTGTTTTCATATACGGCGCCTGCCTGTACGCAGGGCATGATATACTCGTCGCAGAATTCGTCGATGACGTTCTCGATGTAGAGCTTGGAAGCGCCGCAGAATTTTGCCCGCTCCTCCAGCCCGTCCAGTTCCTCCGCCTGCCCGCAGTCCACACAGACACATATTACCTCATAGTCGAAATTCTCCTTCAGCCAGGGGATGATGGCGGTGGTGTCCAGACCGCCGGAATAAGCCAGTATTACTTTTTCCTTCATGATCATAGCCTCCATGGTATGTATATTGATAGATTTTTGTCTGGAAAATACTATACACCATTTCCCCGGAAAATGCAATCGTCATATAGCATTGTACTGCATGGATTTATCTTGCAATGGCGGTGAAAAAAAGGTATGATGGAGGGGAGGCATTTCCTGAGAAGTATTTCCGGGGAGCGGGATTTTCAGGATATGGGGAGGGCCGTCAGGTGCGGTGAAATGATAATAACTCTGGAGAGACAGACGGATGGAGAATAAGATTCGGGAGATAAACGCGCTTCGGATCACCATAGGGCGCAGAAAGCTGGCAAGGGATAGAAAGAGCATTCAGATCATATTTCAGGTGCTGGAGGAGTGCGGGATTCCCTGCGAATGTATGGCAATCAATATCGACTGGCTGGCAGTGGTGGTGCGGGAGGCCGTGCGGGAGAAGGTGGGCGGATTCGTGGCGGAGCTTAAGCGGCGGCTCAGTCAGGTGAATATTTCCATGGGCGAGGAAATGGTGCTGTTCTATCTGGAAAACTGGAATGTGACGTCCAGAGGGATAGGCTTCATCATTACCAGCTTGTCCCTGCAGAATGTTGACATTGTCATGCAGCGGTATGTCAAGTGCGAGGACAGGCTTGTGGTTGGAGTTTCCGCCGATGTGGCCGGGGAGGCGGGAGCGATCCTTAGGGAAATCATGGAGTCTGGGGAGAGGCCGTGAGGGAAATCTTTTTGCCCTCTTGCAGGACAGGTGTCATAGGAGACAGATCCCATGAGAGCAGGGGCTTTCAGGGAGAGGGAGGAGGGATGGAAGATGATGGAAAATCGGGATTTTGATTTGCTGTCTCTGGGAGAAATTATGCTCAGGCTGTCGCCGCCTGACAATGAGCGCATCACAAGGGGGGAGGGGTTTGGCAAGCAGGCGGGAGGCGCGGAGCTGAACTCTGCCGCGGGGGCGGCCATGCTGGGACTGCGCTGCGGCATTATTTCCAAGCTTCCGGCAAACGATCTGGGAACATATATCAAGAACCGGGTGCGGCTCTGCGGGGTCAGCGATGATTATCTGGTATATGATCAGGAAAAGGATGCCAGACTTGGAGTATATTATTATGAGAATGGGGCGTATCCCCGGAAGCCTCGTATTGTCTACGACCGAAAAAACACCTCGATGAACAAGATATCGGTGGGAGATTATGACGAAGCGCTGTATTCGGCGGCCCGCTGCTTCCATACCAGCGGCATTACGCTGGCCTTGAACTCTCAGGTCAGGGAGACGGCTGTAGAGATGATGAAGCGCTTCAAGGAGCAGGGGACTCTGATTTCTTTTGACGTGAATTTCCGGGGAAATCTGTGGACGGGGGCGGAAGCAAAGGCATGCATCGAATCCGTTCTGCCCTATGTGGATATTTTCTTCTGTTCTGAGGATACGGCAAGGCTGACCTTTCTGAAGGAAGGGAAGCTGAGAGATATCATGAGGAGTTTTGCCGAGGAATATCCGATTTCCATTGTGGCTTCCACCCAGAGGGTAGTGCACAGCCCCAAGCGTCATTCCTTCGGATCGGTGATCTATAGTGCCAGGGAGGATCTGTTCTACGAGGAGGCGCCCTATCGGGATATAGAGGTGGTGGATCGCATCGGAAGCGGTGACGCATATATATCAGGGGTTCTATACGGGCTATTGTCTCATGAGGGGGAATGCGGGTGTGCGCTGGAGTACGGAAATGCAGTCAGCGCACTGAAAAACACCATTCCCGGAGATCTGATCTATACGGATCTGAAAGAAATTCAGGGAATCATCAAAGAGCATAAGGCTACGGGACGAATTGCAGAAATGGACCGATGAAAAAGAAAAACCGCCAGCGCGGTTTTTCTTTTTTCTGAAAACAGCTTGACACAAAACCGTATCAATTGTATAATACGGTTATAGAACTGTGTTATACAACTGATACGGTTTGAAAGATGAGAGACGGTGAAAGATGATATCATTTGAAGATTTTGTGCTGGGGGACGGCTATCCTATTTATCTGCAGATTATCCGCCATATCAAGCAGGGTATCGCCGCCGGGGCTATCGGGCATCAGGAGGAGGTGCCCTCCAGAAGGGCTCTGTCCGCATTGCTGGGGGTGAATCCCAATACCATCCAGAAGGCCTACCACATGCTGGAGGATGAAGGGATCATTGTCTCCAGATCCGGGGCCAAAAGCTATACCAGCGTGGACGAGGACACCGTGCAGCATATCCGCCGCGAGCTGCAGGCGGGAGATACGGCAGTGTGGGTGGAGGCCATGAAGCGGCTGGGACTGTCCAGAGACCAGGCGCTTGGGCTTGCGGCTGATCTCTGGGAGAAGGGGCAGGAGAACTGAAAAGCTTGGTTTTGCGGAGGGCTGCAGGGTCTAAGAGCTGCCGAGGCCCGGAAACGGCAGAGGCAAGGCACCGGGGAATTGGAGAGTGCGGAAACGGCAGGGATACGCTGTTTTAAGGCTGTGGAGATGCGCGGGAGGGGGGTATGACGATGACGGCAGGGAAATGGCAGAGAAATGCAAGGGGAGCGGCATCCATATGGGCGCTGCTGGCCAGAAGCAGTATTTATAAGCTGCTTGCGCTGGCGGCGGTCATGGCGCTGGGGGAGGCGGCGCTGTTTTATATAAGCATGAGGGGCGGCAGAGGATATGAGCTGACGGATGTGATTAATAGCAGCAAGATCTCCACCACCTTTTTGGCAGCGCTGGGCCTATGGCTTTCTGCCTTGGCGGGGACGGAGAGAAACATAGAGGAGAAAAGCGGCAACACCATAAATAGGCTTACGCTTTCCCGTAGAGGAATTTTTTGGGTGAAGGCAGTATTTAACATAGGATGTCTGGTGATATTGTTTGCGCTGCAGATCTGGATAGCGATCTGGATGGTGGGAGCTTTCGGCAGAGAGAGGCCGGAGGCTTACGCGTCGCCCCAGCGTTTGTTTCTGGCGTTCTACCGCATCGAGTTCCTGCATTGCCTGCTGCCGCTGGCGGAGGCGGGGAAATGGGTGAGAAATGTTTTTCTTGTGCTGGCTCTGGGCATGGAGGCGGCAGCCTATGTCAAAGGGGTTCCGTTGACGCTTCTTTTGCTGTACTTTGTGACTGCGGGGTGGTTTGTGGGCCCCGTCGGCGGGGGACTGACAGACGCGCTGTGCATTTTGGTCTGCGTGGCCTTGATGGTAAGCAATGTGTGGAGGCTTTGGAAAAAGGACGCGTAAAATGTGAGCAGTCAGGAAAGGGGGAGGGCATGATCACAAAAAGGAAAAAGAGAGAAGGCTGTTTTCCGCCGGGATACGAGTATGGGGAGCAGGAGAGAATAGGAGGCATTTTTTTGCTGGCTGCGGGAGTATTGTTTAGTCTTCGTTTTTTCGGCAGGCTGTATGGGATGATACAGAATCTGTATATTTATGTGGGGCAGAAGCGCATGCTGAGAGAGGATGCAGAAGTAGCTGCCTTTGGGCGGCTGATTCAGGGGCATTGGGTGCCGTATATACCATTTTTTCTGTTTCTGATTGTGATGGCGTTCTACCATTATTCTTATTACTATCGTGGAACCAAGAGCATTTATCTGATGCGCAGGCTTCCTGCAAAAGGTGTGCTGCCTGCAAGCTGTGTCCGTGAACCGCTGTTCGGGATGGCCGCGGGGGCGGCGGTTTTCGGACTGCTGGAGCTGCTGTATTACGGGATCTATCTGTTGGCGGTGCCTTCGGGGCTGTAGAAAGAAAAGCGTGGAGAGGAGCGTGAGCAAATGCTGGAAATAAAATCCTTGAAAAAATATTACCGCACTCCGCTGGGAGGCGTGGAAGCCTTGCGGGGCGTGGATCTGAAGATCGGGCAGGGAGAAATCATAGGACTCTTCGGGGAGAACGGAGCGGGAAAGACCACGCTTCTAAAGAGCATTTTGGGCTTTTTGCCCTATGAGGGAGAGGTTCTTCTGGACGGGGAGAAGATTCGCAGGAGCAATATTTCCCGGCTGTCCTTTGCCACCTGCGAGCATTCCTTTTTCCCGAATCTGACGCCGGAAGCCCATAGGGAATTCTACAAGATGCATTTCGGGACATTTCGGGATAAGCGGTACGAGGCTTTGATGAATTTTTTCGAGCTGCCGAAAAGGAAGGCCCTGAAAAATTATTCCACAGGGCAGAAAAACCAGTTTGAGGTAATTATGGCACTGTGTCAGGGAGCCGACTATATTCTGATGGATGAACCTTTTGTGGGAAACGACATTTTCAATCGGGAGGATTTCTATAAGGTGCTGCTGGGAATTCTGGAGCCTGAGGAGACCATACTCCTTTCTACCCATCTGCTGGAGGAGGTGGATAAATTTGTGGGCAGGGCCGTTCTGCTTCGGCAGGGCCGGGTCATAGGCGATGTGACCATGGTGGAGCTGGAGGAGCAGAACAAGACTCTGATGGATTATGTGAAGGAGGTTTACGGCTATCGTCCCGACAGAGTGGAGAGGGCGCTGGAGGAGCTGACAGGCGGGGAGGATGAGTGAGCCGGGATCGAAGAAAAACCAAGAGGGACGAAATGGGGGAGGAAGGGGGAGGGTTGCGTGAAAAGAAGCTTGTTGTTGGGATTGTTTTTCATATGTACAGCGTTGTTTTCCGTTTTTCTGGCCATAGAGAAGGTGGATAGGGGGAAGGAGGACATCGTGATTGTGCAGGAGGTGCTGGCAGGGGACCCTGAGGCGGCTGCAGGGGTGACTCTTCGGATTCCCTCTCACTGGGACGGACATCTGCTCTGGGACACGGAATACACGGTGGGCAGCGGAAATGGGGCAAAGAGCAAGTTCTCTTATTCCCATAGGCAGACGGACTGGTATCTGCCGGTGAATGTCAGTGCCGCTCTGGATTTTCAGCATGCGTCGAGGTTCGGCTCGGCCTGCACGGATACGGGAGGCTATTGGTCTATGGAGAACTGGGAGACAGAGCCTTATGGGGATATCCTTCAGGAGGCGGTCCGGCAAACGGCGCCGGGGGAGACCTACGAGGTCAGTATAGAAATAAAAGATTATTATGTCAACTACCCGCTGGTCTTTTGGCTGGAAGGCCATTCCACGATGTATGTGGACATGTATGACGAAGCCTGCGGATATCTGACGGAGTATTTTCATATTCCCACGGCCGGGGATCGGCTGGAGCTGACTGTGGAGAAGGAGCCGAAGGGAGAAACGTTTTCTTTTGAGGGCAGTGTGGCATACGGGAATGGGAAGATTGTCATTGCGGACTCTTCTGCAGAAGGGGATCATGGGATTTACTATGCATATTGTCTGGAGGACGCGCTGACTAGGGAGTGGGTGGATCGAGGGCAGAACCAGGGAATATTTTATTTTCCTTTTCCTAGCGCAGGGGACGGCATCTGGCATGTGGATCTGACGGAGGTGCGCAAGGAGTGCGAGCTGCCGGAAGGGGCTGTTCCTCTGGAGATGAAAAGAGATGAGGGGAGCCGCAGGCTGTATCTGGCGGTGAGGGAAAAGGAGGGGTATAGTCTCTGTATCTACCAAGAGGAGGAAGATGGGCTGGCGCTGGCTCAGAAGATCGGGGTTAACAGAGAGAATCTTTCCGGAAATTTCTCGTATCTTAAGGAGATTGAGGACAACAAAGACTACGGAGAGGATGATGCTTACGGGCCGCTGCCGTATTTTTGCGGGATGTTTTTGACGGAGGGAGGGGTACTGCTTACTTGGAGCGACGGCAGCTTTTCCTTTGCGGCGGAGGAAGAGGGAAGGTATGAGCGGTGGTGTGACGGGATGTTCCCGGCGGGGCAGGAGGGAGACTATGGAAAAATAGTGTTTCCTTGGAAAAATGTATGCGTCTTTGACGGGGAGCGTCTTTTGCTGGCGGCCTATGAACGCCGGGAGAGCCTGAACGTGGTGCTGGCCGTGTACGGTCAGGAGGGACAGCGCTACGGAGGTCTGTACCGGCACAGCAGCGAAGGGGACTGGGACGGAGGCTTCGGCGCTCCCGGCATAACCCCTCAGGGGAGCAAAAAGGAGATGCTGGAGCTGACCGTTAGGTAAAAGTATTTCGGTTTCGAGGACTCCGAGAGCGTCCGAAGACATACTTGCGGTAGAATATTTTTGTTTTTGGAATGCAGTGTGTCGGCTGTGATGTTCCAAGAGAGCTTGAAATATGGTTTCGCTTATTGTACAATGAATGTCAATACTTAGATGCCGTAAATTTTATTTTGGCCCAATGATGGGCAAAGAAAGAGAGGGAGGAGTCTGACATGATTCAGCATAAGGGAACCACGGTAATTGATACCAAGCGACTGAGACTGCGGCCTTTTGTGCCGGAGGATGCGGATCCCATGTTTCGCAACTGGGCTTCGGATAAAGAGGTGACGAAATTTCTCACATGGCCCACCCACGGAAGCAAGGAGGTTTCCGCTTATGTGGTGGAACAGTGGTACGGGCGGAGGGAGGAACCCAATTACTACCAGTGGGCCATAGAGTTAAAGGAGCTGCACGAGCCCATCGGCAGCATCAGTGCCGTGAAGGTGGACGACCGGACGGAAGCGGCCACCATAGGGTACTGCATAGGACGCAGATGGTGGGGGCAGGGTATTACGGCGGAAGCTCTGGAGGCGGTGATCACATTCTTCTTTCAGGAGGTGGGGATGAACTGCATAAGTGCCTGCCATGATCCCAGAAATCCCAATTCCGGCAAGGTGATGAAAAAGTGCGGGATGACCAGAGAGGGAACCTGGAGGGCAGGAGGGGTGAACAATCAGGGTATCTGCGACGAGACATGGTATTCCATACTGCGGGATGAGTTCTGCAGCCGCAGGGACTCCTGCAGGCAGCAGGAGCCGGTGAGGGAGATAGAGGATCCGGGGGATAAGAAGGCCATCGCCAGAGAGATTCTGGAGGATCTGTCCGACTGGTTCGGCATCAGGGAGGCCAGAGAAACCTACATAGAGGAAAGCGCCGGACAGCCCTTTTGGACGGCATTTAGGGAGGAGAGGCCGGTAGGTTTTTTGTGCCTGAAGGAGACGGGGCAGGCCACGGCGGAGCTTTCGGTCATGGGTGTGCGCAGAGAGTGCCATGGTCAGGGCATAGGAAGGGAACTGTTCGCCGCCGCAAAGGCGTGGGCCAAAAGACAAGGATATTCTTTTTTGCAGGTAAAGACAGTGCAGATGGGACATTATGAGAACTATGACAGAACGAACCGATTCTATCTGAGCATGGGATTCAAAGAATTCGAGGTGTTTCCTGCCTTGTGGGACAAGGGCAATCCCTGCCAGATCTATGTGATGGAGGTATGATTACATAGATGACATTGGGCATGAGAAGGCTTCCCTTGGAGGCCGGGGTTCCTGAACGGAGGAGAACTGAAAATTCCGCTGTATTTATACTGGGAACTGAAGAAGCAGAAAAGTTCTTGTAACCCTTCCCGTGATATGCTACAATAGAAAGGCAGGAAAAACTGAATCTGATATAAGCTTATAATATGGATGAGCGTTTCTACCAACCGCCGTAAATGGTTGACTACTGGTTTCGGGAACCGGTGGTCACTCATTTACTTTTTTATTATGGAGGGATTTTTTATGGAATATGATGTAATCATTATCGGAGCGGGGCCGGGGGGCATTTTTTCGGCCTATGAGCTGACAAAGAAAAGGCCGGAACTGAAGATCGCCGTTCTGGAGGCGGGCCATGGTCTGGACAAGAGGCGCTGTCCAATCGACGGGGAAAAGGTGAAGGCTTGTGTGAAGTGCAAGAGCTGTTCCATTATGAGCGGCTTCGGAGGCGCGGGGGCGTTCTCTGACGGGAAGTATAATATTACGAATGATTTCGGGGGAACGCTGTATAAATATATTGGAAAGAAGCAGGCGCTGGATCTGATGGGCTATGTGGACGAGATCAACATGAGCCACGGAGGGGAGGACACCAAGCTGTACACCACGGCGGGCACCAAGTTCAAGAAGCTCTGCATGCAGAATGACCTGCATCTGCTGGACGCTTCCGTGCGGCATCTGGGAACCGATGTGAATTATGTGGTGCTGAAGAATCTGTACGAATATTTGAAGGAGAAGGTGGACTTTTTCTTTGATACGCCGGCGGAGTCCGTGTTTGGGTGCAAAGACGGATCCGGCTATGAAGTCAGGTGCGGGGAGGCGAAGTATTTTGGCCGGTACTGCATCATCTCCGTGGGACGAAGCGGCAGCAAGTGGATGGAGAAGGTCTGCGGGGAGATGGGGATCAAAACGAAGTCCAACCGGGTGGACATCGGGGTCCGGGTGGAGCTTCCGGCGGAGATTTTTTCCCATCTCACGGATGAGCTTTACGAGAGTAAGATCGTTTATAGAACCCCAAAATACGGCGACTTGGTTCGCACTTTCTGCATGAACCCCAAGGGGGCTGTAGTGAACGAGAATACCAACGGTATTGTCACCGTGAACGGGCATAGCTACGAGGATCCGGAGAAGCACACGGAGAACACTAATTTTGCGCTGCTGGTGGCCAAGCATTTTTCCGAGCCATTCAAGGATTCCAACGGATACGGGGAGAGCATTGCCCGTCTCAGCAATATGCTGGGGGGCGGCGTCATCGTCCAGCGGTTCGGGGACTTGATCCGGGGCCAGCGAAGCACTCAGAAGCGCATAGAGGAGTCTTTCACCACACCCACTTTGAACGCCACTCCGGGGGATCTGAGTCTGGTGCTGCCCAAGCGGCTTCTGGACGGAATTATTGAGATGATCTACGCGCTGGATAAGATTGCGCCGGGGACGGCAAACGATGATACCCTTTTGTACGGTGTGGAGGTGAAGTTCTACAATATGGAGGTGGAGGTGGACGAACATCTGCAGACCGAGTATGAGGGGCTTTACATCATAGGGGACGGCAGCGGCATCACCCACTCTCTGTCCCACGCTTCAGCCAGCGGGGTGTACGTGGCCAGAGAGATCGGGGAGAGGGCATAGGAATCGCAGGAGGAAGGAATGCTCCGAAAACCGGGGTCTGAGATAGGCGCGAAGGCAAGGGGCAATAGCGGTACAGAGCGGCAGGCAACGGGACGAACGGCAGCAGAGAACAAGACGAACGGCAGCAGTGGCATGGAGCGGCAGACAACGAGGCAAGCAGCAGTAGGGATGGGGAGCGGCAGGCAACGAGGCAAGCAGCAGTAGGGATGGGGAGCGGCAGGCAACGGGGCAACCGGCAGCAGGGAAAACCGCTGCCGGCCGGCGGTAGGAAACAGGAGGTATGGGAATGAGCAAAATCAAGGAAAGCGCGCTGGAGCTGCTGGGGGGAACCCCGATGCTTAGGCTTAGCCGTTACGGAAAAAGCGCAGGGATTGAAGGTAGGCGGCTTTTGGCAAAGCTGGAGTATCTTAACCCTGCGGGATCGGTGAAGGACCGGGTGGCGCTGGCCATGATCGAGGATGCGGAGAAGAGGGGGATTTTGAAGCCCGGAGCGGCCATCATAGAGCCTACCTCCGGCAACACCGGAATAGGTCTTGCTGCAGTGGCGGCGGTCAAAGGATATCGGGTGATCCTGACTCTTCCGGATACCATGAGCGTGGAGAGAAGGAGGCTGCTTTCGGCCTATGGGGCGGAGCTGGTGCTGACGCAAGGGGCAAAGGGGATGAAAGGGGCCATTGAACGGGCTGAGGAACTGAAGGAGTCCATACCGGGAGCGGTGATATTGGGACAGTTCCAAAATCCCGCAAACCCCAAGGCCCATAGGGAGACCACCGGGCCGGAGATCTGGGAGCAGACAGAAGGCAGAGTGGATATTTTTGTGGCCGGGGTGGGCACCGGAGGCACCATAACCGGGGTGGGGGAATACCTGAAAGGAAAGAATCCCCATGTGCGGGTGGCAGCGGTAGAGCCGGCCTCCAGTCCGGTGCTGTCCAAGGGGATTTCAGGTGCCCACGGGATTCAGGGCATCGGGGCAGGCTTCGTCCCGGAGGCGCTGAACCCGGCGGTTTATGACGAAGTCATTACGGTGGAGGATCAGGAGGCCTTTGAGGAGGCAAGGCGTCTTGCAAGGACAGAAGGGATACTTGCGGGCATTTCCTCCGGGGCGGCGCTGAAGGCGGCCTGTATTCTGGCACAAAGACCGGAGAATCAGGAGAAGGTGATCGTGGCTCTGCTGCCTGATTCAGGGGATAGATATCTGTCAACGCCGCTGTTTGAGGCGTAGGCCTTTGCCGCAGGAGGATGGCAGGCTGCCGAGCCCGTCACCTAAGGAGTCAGGCAGTCGGTGCAGGGAGCTTTTTGCCATAGGGAGCCGGTTTTCCTATGGGCCTTAGGGAGGCCTGCGAGACTGTCTGGCAGATTTTGTCCCTATCCTTGCACTGTGAATAAGGAAGATATGTAAATGATTGGGATGATAGCGAATACCAAAGAGAGCGGGAGGAACAGCGCAGACAAGAGGAAGAAGAGGAACGACGGAGACGAGAGGAAGAAAATGATTGGTGGTAGATAAAAAATGCATACAAATCCATTGTGCAAATTACATCAAAAGTAAATTTTAAATATAAGATGAATGAAACCAGATAAGGAGAAACTCAAAAATTATGTTTAGGACAGCAGACACGACAAAATGGAGTGAATATCTTATTTGGAGGAATTACAAAATGGCAAAATCATTATTTGAGGAACTGGGTGGCAAATACGAGCGGCACGGCGATTATTTAATACCATGTTTGTCTGTACCCGCCGAAGAAGAACAGCCCATAGGCATATGGGGACAGCGGCATATGAACTATCTGAAGCAGTACCATAAGGTTACATACACTAATCTTCTTACAAGCGGCAGGCTCAACGCCTATCTTGTTGATGTAGACAAGCAGGCACAGGAACGCTCCCATAGGCTCATAGAGGGCATGAAACAGACACAAGACATAACAGAACAGCTAAAGGCTGAAAATGCCTTAGAATGGACAGGAAAAATGAATAACATAAGAGTTTGTGCGAGGGAGATTGTATATGATGAAATCATTTACGCATAGACAGCAAGGCGACAGAGGGGAAAAGCTCTGTCGCTTTTCTTTTCGGGAAGCATCTGATTTAATAGTGATTTTTTTCTGAATATATTGACATGGCAGTAATGAGTTACTATGCTATTCGGCAGGAACTTGTTCCTGCTAAATACGGTGGCAAAATATTTACAGATTTCAACGAGGACGAAATAGATTTGCTTTTCCGTCTTTATGTAAAATTATTTGCTGGCATAGATCGGGTAGAAAAATATGCAGAGAAATTAGGCTAATAAACATTGGTAATGGGTAAACGATTTTCATCATCACGCATAATTTGATTGCCGCAAAACGATTTAAGGATTATTTAATAACTTCTATGCTACAATCGAATCACAAAGCGAAAGG
>OFGO01001579.1_pt1 | contig 16037 bp, 11 predicted proteins | sample 1521761 | NCBI WGS metagenome assembly OFGO01 (sample SAMEA3504128, study PRJEB24116) | mouse gut metagenome | biome: mouse gut; feature: mouse-associated habitat; material: faeces | place: Denmark | collected 2011
TCTGCACCGGCAGATCCCGCTCCCGGGCCAGCTTCCCCAGCGCCTCCAGCAGGCTGTCAGTGCAGGAGGGAATGAATCGGGGGGTCAGAATGGGTCTTATGTGGTCAAACCGGCAGGCCTCCAGCCAGCGCAGGGTCTCGTCGACGGACTGGGCCGTGGTCTCCTGGGCGGGGCCGCTGTTGCGGTCCATGTTCACCTTGCCCACATACCCCGTCACCCCGGCCCGCTCCAGCTCCTCCATGAGGACCAGGGTGGCATCGGTGTGCCGGGAGGAGAACATGGACACCCGGGTAGTGCCGGAGGCGATGAGGTCTGAGGCCAGCTGACGGTAGACCCGCCGGGCGTAGGCCGTGTCCTCGAACCGGGCCTCCGTGCGGAAGGTATAGGCGTCCAGCCACTCCAGCAGCGGCAGATCCATGCCCATGCCCATCATGACGTACTGGGGGGCGTGGAGGTGCAGGTCCGCGAAGGAGGGCATGATGAGGCTCTCCCCGTAGTCCGTCACCGGGCAGCCGGCATAGGCCTCCGGCAGGACGGGGAACAGGCCCCGGACCACGCCGTCCTCCAGAACGAGGTAGCCGTGGGGGATGGTTTCCAGCGTCCCGAAGGCGGGGGCGTGGAGCAGGTTTCCGTGTAAAATGGTAAGCATGGCGGGACTCCTTTCTGATTTTGAAAATGAAAAAAGCGCTCCAAATCCACCCCTGCGGGCGAATCGGAACACTCATAGCGGGGCCGGAGGCGGCCCGGTAGAAACTTTCGCGCCATATCCGCGAAATTATATGAGATGCCTGCTTTTTTCTTCTGCTTACAGCATAGCAGAATTTCCGGAAATTTGCAAGGGGGAACCGGCCGCCTTCCGCAGGAAGAATTCCACCCGGCGTTTATAGCCAGCCCATCAAAAAAAGGGGGGCCGCAGCAGTCTACCGCGGCGCCCCCCTTCTTCCAATCAAACGCAAGGCCTGCTCCACCCAGGCGCATCGCCCGGAAGCATCCCCGCTCAATGGGCCGTGTCCACAATCACGATGCTGGAGTCCCCCTTCCGGGCCTGCTCCAGGACGGCCTGGGCCAGCATCTGAAACGTTCCGTGGGACGAAGAGGCCCCCGTGATCGCGTCAATTCGGCCCTCGCCCTGCCCCTCCAGAAGCTGGCCCGCGTAGTAGCGGGTATACTCATTGGGGTAGGTTCCGTTTATATGGAGCATGTTCTGCATGTACGCGTTATCCCAGCTCTTGATGAATCCGCTGGCATTCTCCGCGTTGTACTCCACGGAGATAATGCTCCCGCCCTTTACCAGGATGGTAATATATTCCTTCCAGCCGTGGCTGAACTCGGACATCTGCGCGGTATAATATCCGTCCTGCAGCTGCGTCCGGCTTCCGCAGGCGGCCAGCGTCGATACCAGCAGCAGCATGCCTGCAAGAATGGCAAAAATCCGTTTCATCCCCTCTATTTCTCCTTCAGAACAAATTTTCTCACATGGGACTGGAGCGCTTCCGCCTCTCTTGCCAGAGAGCCGCTGGACTGCTCGGTTTCTCCCGCGTTCTGCAGGTTGCGGTCCGCAATATCGGAAATGGTCGCAATCCGCGCCTCCATGGAGGCCAGCGCGGCCTCCTGGCCCTGTACCGCCGCCGCCAGCTGATCCGAAATGTCATTGATCTGCGCGGAAACGTCGGAAATTGCGTGGAGGGACCCGGCGGTGTCCGCAGTCAGCGCCACGCCGGTCTGGATAATGGCCTTGGTATTGTTGACCATTTCGGTCGCGCTCTGCGCCGCCTCGGTGCTCTTGGCGGCCAGCTGCTTCACCTCGTCCGCCACAACCGCAAAGCCCTTTCCGGCGACGCCGGCCCGGGCCGCCTCCACCGAGGCGTTGAGGGCCAGGATGTTGGTCTGGAAGGCGATGTCCTCAATGTCCTTTGCAATCTTGGTAATCTGCTGGGCGTTGGCGCTGATGTTGTCCATTGCGGAGGTCAGGGCGTTCATCTGCTCGTTGGCGCTTTGAATGCGCCGGGCGATCTCCTCCGTCTGGACGCGGGTCTGGCCGCTGCTCTCCGTGACATCGGCCAGCCGGTCCTTTACATGGGATACCTCGTGTACCAGTTCCTCGGTGGACGCGTTCTGCTCCACGGAAGCCTGGTGCAGCTGCACAGACTGTCCGCTCAGCTGCTCCGCCATGCCCGTAAGCCGGTCCGCGGCGTCGCGGAAGCCCAGAAGCGTCTCGTTCATCGACTCGGTAATGGTGCACAAGCTGCCCCGGATCAGCACAAAGTCCCCCTTGTAGTCCACCTGGGGCCCGGTGCGCAGGTCGCCGCCCGCAACCCGGGTCAGAACCTGCTGGATGTCGGATATGTAGCGGTTCATGCTTTCCAGCGTGGCGTCCAGCGTCTGGGTCATGACCTCCAGCTCGTCTCCAGAGCTGACAGGGAGCACCTCTGTATGCAGATCGCCGTCGGAGAGAGCTACCATCCGGTCCGTGACCCGCTTCACCGGACGGGAAATGGACCGGGCAAACCGCAGGATCAGAAGAACAGAAACCACAAGGCCCGCCAAGGTTGCGAGGATGGAAACCAGCATGGCCCCGTTGATAAAGTGGCTGTAATCCGACTTGGGGATCTGAATCACCAGCGACCACTGCGTTCCCCGGATGGGGGAGAACGCCGCCAGCATCCGCTCCCCGCCGACGAGGAATTCCGCCGCTCCAGTTTCCCCGGTCGTCACCCGCTTTGCCGCGTCCTCGCTGCCGCCGCTGAGCTGGGACAGGGAGCTTCTGTTGAGGGCCAGGGACTGATCCGGATGGCCGGTAACGACGCCCTCCTGGTTGACCATATAGGCCATGCCGCTTCGTCCTAAATTGATGCTGCTGATTACATCGTTGAGGGTGTCGTATTTATAGACGCCCACCACATACAGGGCCGTTTCACCGTTTTCCTTCACCGGCATTCCCATCGTAATGCCCAGCTTGTCTTGGAAGATGGTGGAAGCGTCGATGGTCAGATTGTCTGTCTCCTTCAGCAGCGCAAAAAAATCGCTGCCCAGGCTTTCCGGCGCGCCGTCGATTCCCTGCACCAGCCGCCCATCCAGGTCATACAGGGCGATGGTGTAAAGCTCGTACAGCTCCGCCGCTTCTTTCAATACCACCATGCGGTTTGCCGCCGTCGCCGCGGCATCCGGGCGGGACGCTTCCGTTTCGCCCAGGCCGGCGGCGGATACCGTGTTCATCCGGGGATCGCCGGCAATGCCCATCATACGGTCGGCCAGCATATGAATGTTGGCCTCCACGGTCTTAGCCGACTGCCGGGCCATGGGCTGAAGGCTGTCCAACAAGATGTTGTTGGCGAGGGATTGCAAGGAAGCAGCCATAATCACGCAGCATATGACCACCAAAATCAAGATATTAAGAGTGGTATTTCTCAATATCCGCCCATTCAGGCTCCGTTTTATCTCCCGGCTGGTACCGGAGTCCGCTTGCTTTCCTGTCACGTTCCTGTCGCTCCTTTTTTGGATAGTTTTCTGTCAATGGACAGAATAAAAGCCGTTCAATCCACCAATCCGGAATTGGGAATCCAGCCGAGCTGGTGGGTAATCAGCTTTGCAATCAATATAACACAGATTGCCTATTATGGGAAGAACTTTTTTTGGCGCCGGTGTGAACGGTTTTCTGCCACTTATTATTGACGTGATTGGGGGCATATGGTATTATAGCAAGGATTTTCTGACCTTTACGGCGAAGCTGTGGGAGCGAAGCAGGATGATACAAAATATTCCAAAACAGCGGTTTTTGGGGAAACTCTCTGCGCACTGGAATTTGCCGCGGCGGTTTTAGCCGGAAAGCGGCCTATATGGAGGACGGACACATGGAATATTCAGAGAAACTGGTTGAACGGGTGGGAGAAGGCGTCCCAGCCATGGAGGCCCATGAGCGGCACAGTGATATGTGGAGCGTTCAGAATTTGGAGGTTGTCATCAACGAGGGCCTTCGGGTGGCCTTGCTGGAGGAGACTCCGGATGATTCGCTGAATGTGCTCCTGATGCATTTGGGAAAGGCGCTGAACGGGGAGCGGGCCTACATATTTGAACAGAACGAGCTGGGCGGCGATGACAACACCTATGAATGGGTGGCCGATGGGGTGGAGCCGGAAAAGGAAAACCTTCAAAATGTTCCCGCTGAGGTGTGCGCCAGCTGGTACCGGAATTTCAGCACCGGCAAGCATATTGTCATCGAGAGGCTGGAAGACATCCGGGAGGACGCTCCCCTTCAGTACGAGAATCTGAAGCGTCAGGGCATTCATTCCCTTGTGGTGGCTCCCTTATATAACGGCGAAAATATTATCGGGTTTTACGGCGTGGACAATCCCCCTGTGAAATCGTTGGAATATGCCTCGAATATGCTCCAGACGGCGGCGCATTTCATCGTATCCTCCCTAAAACGGCGGAATCTGTTCCGGGAGCTGCAAAAGCGGAGCTATAATGTTCTCCATGCCCTCAGTGTGGACTATCTGGGCATCTATCAGGTAAACCTGGACACGGGGGAATGCGAGATATACCGGAGCAGCGAACAGAGCGGTTTGGATTGGGCCACCCATTTTCAGGACGGCTATCAGGTGGCGATGGAGCGGTACATTTCCAAGTGCGTGGTTCCACAGGACCAGGAACGGCTTCGCGCCATGACAAAAAAGGACTATGTGCTGGCTCAGCTCAGGGAAAAGAAAAAGTTTTCTATCCGGCATCAGGTAAGGGATAATCTCTTAGGATTGAAATACCTGGAGATTCATTTTTCCGCCACCGAGAAGACAGAGGGGGAGAACTGCGCAATTTTTGCCCAGCGAGATATCAACGCCCTGGTGGAGCAAGAGGAAAAATACAAGCAGGAGGCAAGGCGGAGCCTGGAGGACATTCTGGAGGGGGCCAGGACCGGCATCTGGACGATTGAGCTGGAGGAGGGCTGCCAGCCGAGAATGTACGCGGATCGAACCATGCGGATTCTCCTGGGCGTGCCGGACGAGATCGGGCCGGAGGAGTGCTACCGCCACTGGTTTGAGCGCATTGAGCCGGACTATGTGGAGATGGCGCAGGAGGCGGTGCGGGAGATTTTGGAAACCGGGCGCTCTGAGGTGATCTACCCCTGGAATCATCCAACGCTGGGAAAAATCTATGTCCGCTGCGGCGGTGTGCCGGATAAAACATTTAAAAAGCCGGGGGCCTGTCTGAACGGATACCATCAGGACATCACGGACACCATGGTGACAAGGAAGAAACAGGAGCAGTCCATCATGGAGCTTCTGGAGCGGGTGAGACAGGCAAACTCGGCAAAAAGTGAATTTCTTTCCCATATGTCCCACGACCTGCGCACGCCCATCAACGGGATTTTGGGGATGCTGGCCATTTTGGAAAAGAGTCAGGATGACCTGGAGCGGCAGAGAGAGTGCCGGAATAAAATCCGTGTGTCAACGGAGCACCTGCTGTCCCTGGTGAACGACGTTCTCCAGGTCAGCAAGCTGGAGAGCGGGAGGCCGGCGGCAGTGGAGGAGCCGTTTGACCTTCATGGTGCGGTGGAGGACTGCATCGCGGTCCTGTCCCCCTTGGCGGAGGAGCGGGGAATCCGTCTGGAGCTGGAGAAGTCCGGCCTGCGGCATGGCAGAGTGATTGGAAATCCGCTTCATTTGAGGCAGATCCTGATCAATGTCATTGACAACGCGCTGAAATATAACCGCCCCCACGGCTCCGTATTTGTCCGGGCGGAGGAGGCTGCCTTCCGGGATGGGACCGCAAGCTGCCGCTTTGTCATTGAAGATACCGGCATCGGCATTGGGGAGGATTTCAAGGAGCATATTTTCGAGCCGTTTACCCAGGAGCATCAGGATGCGAGGACAAACTATCATGGCGTTGGGCTGGGTATGTCCATTGTGAAGAAGCTGGTTGACCAAATGAAGGGGACGGTTGAGGTGGACAGCCAGCTCGGCAGGGGGAGCGTGGTTCGGATTACTCTGCCCCTTCGCGTTGACGAGGCCCGGAGCGGAGCGCCCGCGGGCGATAACTGGGACGTGCAGGGCGATGTTGCCGGGATGCGTGTGCTGCTGGTGGAGGACAATGAGATCAACTGTGAGATCGTAGAGTACATTCTCAGGGAGGCGGGCGCGGAGGTTGTGACTGCCAACGACGGGAAGGCCGCCGTGGATGCGTTTGCCGCGTCCGGGCCGGGGACATTTGACTGCATACTGATGGATTTGATGATGCCGGTGATGAGCGGATATGAAGCGGCCCGCGTGATCCGCGGCATGAAGCGGCCGGACGCGGAAGCCGTGCCGATCATAGCGCTGTCAGCGAATGCGTTTGAGGAGGATGTGGCGATGGCGAAGGATGCCGGGATGAACGAACATCTGGCGAAGCCGGTGGATATCCGCAAAATGTTCCAGGTCATGAGCCGGCTGAAAGGCTGTTAGGCCAGGGGAGCGGCTGATGCCCGGAGGGCAGACGGCGCAAATATGAAAAAACTGTGGAGATGGAAAAAGTATGAAAAACAAGGCTTTGCCGCGTTCCTTGAAAATCAGCATAGCGGTAATCATTTGTTTAACTGCTTTCGTGTTTTCCTTCCTCGGAATATCCATTCACAATATGAGTGAAAGCACGATTGAGGAGATAGGCACCGCTTATATGTCCGGAATGAATGAGCAGGTGTCCCTCCACTTTGAGACGATTATTGAGCTTCGCCTGACAATGGCGGAGTCCATCGCGCGCATCGCGGCAGGGGACGGAGCTTCGGGTTACGGCTCCAAGGAGGAGATTGAGTATGGTGCGCGGGCAAGACAATTTTTGTGCGCCGCCCTGTATTCGCCCGACGGTGAAATTGAGATGATTTACGGCGATTCTGTGGAGCTGAACCACCCTGAGCCCTTTTTGGAGAGCCTGCGGAACGGGGAGCGCAAAGCGGCGTCCGCAGTGAACAGCGGCGGGGACGGTGTGATTGTGTTTGGCGTTCCCTGTGAATATCCCATGTCCGATGGAAGCGACAGCCTTGCCATGGTGGTGGGGCTTTCTACCAAATATATGGGCGAGGTCCTCTTTCTGGATGAGGACAGTTCGCTGATGTATTCGTTTGTTATACGAGAGGATGGCAGCTATGTCGTCGGGAACGAGAGGGATGTCCACAATAATTATTTTGACAGGCTCTCCAGCATTTTTGAGGGCCAAAATGGGGAGTCGGCTTCCTATATTGAGCAGCTCATGGCGGCCATGGATGCAAGCGAAGACTATTCCATGATTCTGAAAAATGGGGAGTCGCGCCACCACCTGTACTGCACCGATCTGCCTTACTGCGAATGGTATCTGGTGACGGTGCTCCCCTTTGAGGGGCTGGATCGCACGATTTCCGGCATGGGCAGCTGCTGGCTTGCCCTCGTTTACGGCGCCTCCTTTGCAGTGATTGCCATGCTTCTCTACATATTCTTTCAGTACCTGAAATTTTTCAAGCTGCAGGTATCTGAATTGCAGCGCGTGAACACAGAAATGGTTCTGGCGCGGGAGGACGCTGAACGGGCGCGGAAGGAGGCGGAGCACGCCAACGCGGCAAAGCAGGATTTTCTCTCCAGCATGAGCCACGATATACGCACCCCCATGAATGCCATCATCGGGATGACCTCCTTGGCCCTGGACAATACGGGCAATCCGGAACAGGTTCAGGATTATCTGAGTAAAATTGCGCTGTCCAGCAAGCATCTGCTGGGGCTGATCAACGACGTATTGGACATCTCCAAGATTGAAAGCGGCAAAATGACGCTGAATATGGAGCCGGTGTCGTTGAGAGAGGTGATGGACAGCATCGTCAATATCATGCAGCCCCAGGTTAAGGCGAAAAATCAGCAGTTCAACGCGGCGGCCTACGAAATTCTCTCAGAGAAGGTGTACTGCGACAGCGTGCGGCTGAACCAGGTGCTGATCAACCTGCTGGGGAATGCCGTCAAATTTACGCCGGAGAAGGGCTCTGTTCAGGTGGTAGTGTATCAGGAGGCGCTGCCGGAGGACGCCTCCCGTGTCCGCACCCATTTCCTGGTGAGCGATACGGGAATCGGTATGTCGGAAGAGTATCAAACGATGATATTTGAATCCTTCAGCCGGGAGGACAACACCCGCGTACGGAAGACAGAGGGGTCCGGGCTGGGAATGGCAATCACCAAGTGTATTGTGGACGCCATGGGCGGCGCTATTTCCGTCCGCAGCGAGCAGGGCTGCGGCAGCGAGTTCCATGTGGTGGTCGATCTGGCAAAGGCGGAGGAGCGGGAGCAGGATGCGGCGCTTCCCGGCTGGAAGGTACTGGTAGTGGATGGCGACGAACGGTTATGTGCCAATGCGGTTCGCGAGCTGGAGGCTATTGGAATCCGTTCCGAATGGTGTCTGAGCGGAGAGCGGGCGCTGGAACGAATTGAGGAATGCCGTTCCCGGGAGGACGGCTATCAGGCGGTTGTGCTGGGATGGAAGCTGCCGGACATGAATGGGATTGAGGCGGCCCGGGCCATACGCCTGAGCAGTGGGGAGGACGGCCCGGCGCTGCTGCTCTCGGCCTACGACTGGAGCGGGATGGAGGAGGAGGCCAGAGAAGCGGGGATTTCCAGGTTTATCTCCAGGCCGCTGTTCAGATCCACCCTGTTCGACGCGCTGAAGGGACTTGCCGGCGCTGCGGATGAGGAAACTGCCGACGCCAGGGGAGCGGTAGAGCTGGTACTTCAGGGGAAGCATATCCTATTGGCGGAGGATAACGAGCTCAACTGGGAGGTGGCGAGGGAGCTGCTTTCCGTCCTTGAGCTGGATTTGGATTGGGCGGAAAACGGAAAAATCTGTGTCGAACGGTTTGAGAAGTCCCCCGTGGGGTATTATGACGCGATTATTATGGACGTGCGTATGCCCGTTATGGACGGCTACGAGGCGACTGCGGCCATCCGGGGACTGAAGCGGGAGGACGCGGATATTCCCATTATCGCAATGACGGCGGACGCGTTTTCGGAGGACATTCAAAAGTGTTTGGAGTGCGGCATGAACGACCATTTGGCGAAGCCGATTGATATCCAGGCCGTCACCTACAAGCTGAAAAAATATTTGAAATAAGGCGTAAGAGAGAAGGGGACGCGGTAAGCCATGAGCGGCTTACCGCGTTCGGCTATGGCGCTCCCCTTTTGGCAGGGAAGCAGGAGGGTTTTGCTGCGGGATTTGGGAAATTTATTGTGCCCGCTGGGTATTGCCGCTCCGAGCATGGCAAAAACAGGACAAATACCGCCGGAACGGCTGGAACCTCTTGACAAAAGGGAATAAAGTAACTATAATTCCATAGAACCACTGTATCAAGCGGGAGAGGCAGCGTTTCCCGCCGTATGTTTTTGATGCTGCCGCGTGGGAAATCCGGCGCGGGCAGAAGAAAGGATGGGACCGACATGGCCAAGGAATACAAACTGAGCGCGGAGCGTTTGGAGGAACTGAAAAGCGAGCTGACCTATCTCAAAACCGTGCGGGAAAAAGAGGTGGCCGACCAGATCAAGGAGGCCAGGTCCTTTGGCGATCTGTCGGAGAACAGCGAATATGACGAGGCAAAAAACGAACAGGGCAAGCTATACTCCCGCATTGCCGAGCTGGAGAATATTTTGTCAAACTGCGTGGTCATTGAGGAGCACGCCACGGACCTCAACGCGGTGCGCACCGGGAGCCGGATTACAGTAAAGGATGTGGCCACCGGCGAGGAGGAGACCTATCAGGTGGTGGGCTCCCAGGAGGCGGACCCCATGAACGGGCGCATCTCGGAGGAGTCCCCCTTTGGCCGGGCGCTGCTGGGCAAGGCCATCGGCGAGGTGGCGGTGGTGGAGGCTCCCGCCGGCAATATTGAGTATGAGGTAGTGGCCATTCAGCGATGAGCGGCGGCCCTTCCGATGAAATAAAGGAGAGACAGTTATGTCTGAGCAGAGAAACGACAACCAGACCGTTCAGGAGGAGCCCTCGCTGTCCGAGCTGCTTCAGGTCCGCCGGGATAAGCTGGCAGACCTCCAAAATCGCGGGCAGGACCCGTTTCAGATCACAAAATTTGACGTGACCCACCACAGCGACGAGGTGAAGGACCGCTTTGACGAGATGGAGGGGCAGACGGTCCGTCTGGCCGGCCGCCTGATGAGCAAGCGCGGCATGGGCAAGGCCGTATTTGCCGACCTTCAGGACGGCGCGGGACGGATTCAGCTCTACGTGCGTATTGACGATGTGGGCGAGGAAGCCCTGGCCGTGTTCAAGAAGTACGACATTGGCGACATCGTGGGGGCGGAAGGCGAGGTGTTCCGCACCAAGCGGGGAGAGATCTCCATCAAGGCCAAGACCATCACGCTGCTGTCCAAGTCCCTGCTGCCGCTGCCGGAGAAGTTCCACGGCCTCACCGACGTGGAGACCCGCTGCCGTCAGCGCTATGTGGACCTGATCGTCAACCCGGACGTGAAGCGCAACTTCATCATCCGCTCCCAGTTTATCAAGTACGTTCGGGACTTTATGGACGCACGGGGCTACATGGAGGTGGAGACGCCGGTGTTGAACACCATCTCCGGCGGGGCCACCGCCCGGCCCTTTATCACCCACCACAATACTTTGGATATTGATATGTATATGCGTATCGCCACCGAGCTTCCGCTGAAGCGGCTGATTGTGGGCGGGCTGGAGCGGGTGTATGAGATGGGCCGCATCTTCCGCAACGAGGGCATGGACAACCGGCACAACCCGGAGTTCACCACCATTGAGCTGTATCAGGCCTATGCTGATTTTAACGACATGATGGACCTGTTTGAAGACCTGCTTTCCTCTGCCGCTCAGAAGATTTTAGGCACCTATCAGGTGGAGTGGCAGGGGGAACAGATTGACCTGACCCCCGGCTGGCCCCGCCTGCCCATGTACGAGGCGGTGAAGCAATACACCGGTTTGGACTTTATGGCCATGGACTCCGACGAGGAGGCGGTGGCCGCCGCCAAGTCCATCGGCGTGGAGCTGCCCGAGACGGCCGACAAGACCTGGGGCAACGCCTTGTACGAGGTATTTGACCAGCGGGTGGAGAGCAAGCTGATTCAGCCCACCTTTATTACCATGCATCCGGTGGATGTGTCCCCGCTGGCCAAGCGGTCCCCCAAGGACCCTCGGCTCACCGAGCGCTTTGAGCTGTTTATCTGCCGCAGCGAGATGGGCAATGCCTTCTCCGAGCTCAACGACCCCATCGACCAGCGCCAGCGCTTCCAGAAGCAGGCGGAGCTGCGGGCCAAGGGAGACGACGAGGCGGGCATGATGGATGAGGACTATATCACTGCTCTGGAATATGGCCTGCCCCCCACAGGAGGCATGGGCATCGGTATCGACCGATGTGTGATGCTGTTGACGAATAACGACTCCATCCGGGAGGTCCTGCTGTTCCCCACGATGAAGCCGTTGGATTAAAAAGTCGTTGTGCCGTAAGAGCTTAGGAGGATTTTAACCCCGGTTTTTGAAAACTTTACGACAACCTTACGACAAATGAAAAGGATTTTGATATGGCACGATGGGAACACCTCGCATTTGCGGGGTGTTTCTTTATACTATATTAAAGAAATGTCATGCCTACGGTTACATCAAGAAGTCGGATGCCGGGCGATCGACCGGTCGGCTGCCATGGTGGTCCAGGGGATATATCAAGTGGCTCTGGATGGCTGCAGGCAGGCCAGACCGTGGGGGCTATCACCATCAAACCACCCAGCACATCAGATCTACTATCACTGTACCGGCGCGTTTTCCGTCCCTGGCCGCCGGAAAATTTCAGCTGCGGACATGGGGACGAGAAAGGGAGTAGCCGTCAGCTACTCCCCGGACAAAATCGCTTGATATGGTTTTGGGCAATAAAAATGCGGAGTGTCCTCCAAGGATACTCAAATCCTATAAGGACACTCCGCATGGTCGGAGTGCCGGGATTCGAACCCGGGGCCTCTTGGACCCGAAGATTCGGCTCAAAATTCAGCGGACGCTTTCGGACACATTTGTTGCTGTTTATTCCGGGAGGGGTTGCTTTCCCAACCTCTCCGCTCCAATGTCTCCGTCCGCTTCCGCCGTGGTCTGGGTCGGCGTTTGGGTCTGAGCTGAAACAGCCACCCGCACCTCACTTGAACACGGCTCCCTCCAGCTCCAGCGGCTGGCCGCAGCGGTTGTCGATGTCCTGGCTGTTGCCCTCAAACAGGGTCCCGGGGAATTCCAGAGAAGTGTCACCGGGGACGCTCTCCACCAAAACGGCGGTGCCGTTGTGAAATACGTCGTTGGTGTAGAAGTTATCGGACACAAAGGCATTGGCGGTATTAAAGTGAAGCCCCACAGCGTTGTCCTCAAAGACGGTCTCGTCGGCGTCAATCCATGCGCTGTCCGCGGCCTGCATACCGGTATCCCAGCCGGATACCCGGCAGTTGACGAGCTGGATTCGGGCAGCGTCCACAGCGTGAACGCCGATATCCTCCCCGTGTCCGATGAAGTGGATGTTGTCAAAGACATGGACGCCGCGCCGGTAGGACGCCTGTATGGTCCCAGTGAAGGTCGTGCGCTGTCCATCGGACCCAACACTGCCATGAAGACTGATAGTTCGATCCCGCAAGGTCAGCTCACCCTCATAGACAACCGGGGGGAGGTAGAGATACACCTGGTCCCGCTCGTTGACGGCGGCGCTGACCTCGTCCACCAGGGCTTGAAGCTCCTGAATGGTATTCATAGGGGCGTCCTGGGCGGTGTACCTGTAGGTCATGATGCTGGAATATTGCTGATCTTGATGCAGGCGGATCACGTCGCCGTTTTTCATGGTCACCGTACAGATCAACTCCACCTCGTGATCCCCTGGGGTGATAATGCTGAAGTCTACGAAAATCACTGCGGCGGCATCGGGATAATAGCCTGAGTCCTCCTGGGGTTCCGTACAGGTGATGGACACATACTCGTCAGAACTGCTGATCTCAGCGGTGATGGATTCCACGCGCTGCATAAAATCTTCCGCTGCCAACGCACCATTTTCCACATCTGTGATATACAGTTGGACGGGATAGCGGTAGGAGGCATCCAATTCCGCATAGTAGTGGTTTTGGGGGACAGGCTCGATGGGGGCGTCCTCCTTGGCGAAACAGAGGCGGAAACTGTTGGAATAAATCACCTCGGAATCTTCGCCATCATAGGTCCTGGGGCGGCTGCGTATCCAGAGTGCCAGGAGCAGGAGCGCCGCGGCGGCGGCAAAGACAATCAGGGCGCTGTACAGCGCCCTCCCCGGCATATGCCGGGGAGGCTGAACCTTTTTTCGCTCATTGAGCGTCCGGGCGCAATAGGGGCAGAAGGACGCCTCCTCGTGGAGAGAGGCGCCGCAGTGTGGACAGGGTTTCATGTCAAACGGCCTCCATCAAATGTAAAACATCTTTATACCGCTTCTGGGGATTCACTTGGGTGCATCGCTGGACCACTCGGCCCATATGCCCCTCCGCCAGCTTTTTGGAGGGGTGCTCCCCGGTGAGCATCACGTTGATGAGCACCCCCAGGGAATAGATATCTGTCCGCACGTCGGACTGGGACAGGCCGTACTGCTCCGGGGCGGCAAAGCCGGTGGTGCCCAGCACTTGGGTGTCCGCCTCCGCGCCGGGCTTGTGGAGCCGGGCGGCATCAAAGTCGATGAGCACCGCGTCCTTCCCCCGGAGGATGACGTTTTCCGGCTTGATGTCCCGGTGGACCGCCGCCATGGAGTGGAGCACCCACAGGGCCTGGCACAGCTGCTTGACGATGCCCCGGGTCTCCTTGGGGGTGAACAGCGCCCCCTCCAGCAGAAAGCCCAGATTGTCCCCCTCGATGAACTCCTCCACCACCAGGTTCTCGCCGTCCCGCTCCGCCGCCTCCATCACCAAGGGCAGGTTGGGGCAGGAGCAGCCCAGCAGCTTTTGATAGACCTCCCCATTGCCGGTAAACCGGCGAAGGATGAACTGTTTTCCTGAATTTTTGTGCCGCACCAGGCGGACGCTGCCCCTGGGGCTCTCCTTCAGCAGGCGGACCTGCTCGTATTCCTCCCGCAGGATGTTTTCCAGCCAAGTATACAATATTGTCACCCCACGCCAAACAAAAAATTGCAACCCTATGCAGCCAGCATATTGTATTAGTTCCTGCAAAGTATTAAACTAATGATACAACATTTTCGACAAAAAGTAAAGGGGAGGCAGGAATATGGAGAGAAAGACCACCGACGATCTGCGCCAGGAGCTGATGGACCAGCCCAGCATCGAGACCTATCTCAGCGACAACCGATCCTGTTTCATGGAGCAGGGCATTTTGGACCTGTTGGAGTCCCTGCGCGAGCGCTGCTGCCTGCCCAAGGCGGAGATCGCCCGAAGGTCGGGCATGAGCGAGGTATATCTTCACCAGGTGTTTTCCGGGCGGCGCAACCCGTCCCGGGACCGGCTGACGGCCCTGTGTGTGGGGATGGGCGCGTCTCTGGATGAGGCCAACCAACTGCTCCGGCAGGCGGCCTATGCCCAGCTGTACCCCCGGCTGCGGCGGGACGCCATCATCAGCCACGGGCTCATCCACCACCGCCCCCTCAGGGAGATCAACGAGGCGCTGTTCGCGGAAAATGAGAAGACGCTGTCTTGACCGTGGGAAGGATAAAAACGCCCAACCCTATGCAGCCAGGTAATTGGTTTCTCCTCCCAGAGATGATACACTGCATGGGAAGGCACGCCGGGTCCCGGTCATACCGGGACCCGGCAATTATTTAGAGGAGGCTATCATAGTATGAGACAAAAAAAGATTTTGGCCCTGATTTTGGCCGGTGTGCTGGCCCTGTCCCTGGCCGCGTGCAGCGGCGGGAGCTATGTGCTTGAGCCTGCTGGCCGGCTGCTCCAACTCCGGCACCGCCTCCGCGCCCTCCGCCGCCCCCAGCGAGGCCGCCGAGCCCACCAATACCCCCGAGCCGGAGGACACTCCGGAGCCCGGCCCCACCGCCATCCCGGTAGAAATCGGCGGCAGCATTGACAACGAAAACTTCCTGATGACCTTTGATTCCATGGAGCTGCTGGATGAGTACAAGTACTCCACCAGCGAATACTCCTCCACCTCCCTGTACGTAGAGGACGGTTACAAGCTGGTGGTGGTAAAGGGCCACTTCGAGAATAAGGCCACCAGTGCCATCTCCGACAGCGCCTTTTCCTTCTCCGCCCTGGTGAACGGCAGCTATGAACTGGATGAGCACGACGTGCGCATGAACTTCCAGCGGGACAAGTACTTTGAGATCGACGCCTACACCGACCAGGACTACGTTTTGTACATCAATATCCCCAACAAGCTTGCCGAGCAGTTTGAGACCGCCGAGTTCTCCATCGGCTTTAACGACGACCTGTCCATGATCACCACCGTGTACAACAGCGACGGCACCAAGTCCGTAGAGGTCGACAACCTGTACACCCTGAGCGGTACCGCCGGGGCCGCCGCCCCCGCCGGCGGCGATGGCAGCGGCGAGGCCTCCGCCACCAAGGGCCTGTGGAGTGTGAACCACTACGTGGACGACTTCCAGCAGCCCACCGAGGATTGGTACATCACCAACAATGCCTACTTCGAGGGCACCTTCAGCAACAGCGCCACCACCAACTCCAAGCTGTTGGTCCAGGTGGCGGCGGATGAGTTCGAGGGCGAGACCCGCGTGGCCTTTTTCCTCTATGAGTACGGCCGCAACCAGGTGAAAAACTCCTCCAGCAATTATGTGGATGAGTATAACGTCACCATGCGGGACGCCAGCGGCAGCGACGTGGAGATGTCCGGCACTGTCTACTGTGGCGGCGATCGGCTGTTCATCGACGACCAGTATGTGAATACCGTGCTGGAGGCCATGAAAGGGGAGGGCAGCTTGAGCTTCCACATCGTGGACACCCAGTTCGCCACGACCTCCTATCTGTTCACCTTCGAGACGGACAATTTCGGCAGCCTCTACGCTGAGACGGCGGGCTGACTTTTACCACCCCGGTATTGGAGAAGCGCAGACGGAGGGCGGGCCTTTTGGCCCG
>OFGO01001582.1_pt1 | contig 15984 bp, 14 predicted proteins | sample 1521761 | NCBI WGS metagenome assembly OFGO01 (sample SAMEA3504128, study PRJEB24116) | mouse gut metagenome | biome: mouse gut; feature: mouse-associated habitat; material: faeces | place: Denmark | collected 2011
TCATTGTTGATTCTGCACAAGCATTTTATCAACCACGTGTTCAGGGAATTGATACTATATATACATGTAGAAAGTTTTTTGGTGTTCCTGACGGCGCATATCTTTATACAGATGCGGATCGCCTCTCATTGAAGAAAGGATATTCTTATGATAAAATGCGTTTTTTACATGGAAGGTTTGAAAAAAGCGCAAATGAATTTTATAATGAATATGTGGAAAACAACAGTCTTCTTCAAACAGAGCCATTACAATTAATGTCTGGATTGACACAAAATCTTTTGAGAGGTCTGGATTATAATGGAATTGCAGAAGCCAGAACAAGGAATTTTAAATATCTACATGATAATCTCATAAAAATAAATAAATTAGATTTGAAGATGCCATATGGCGCTTTTACTTATCCTCTTTATATCAAAAATGGCAGCATAATTCGAGAGGAACTCAGGAAAAGGAAAATATATATTCCTATATTATGGCCAAATGTATGTAAGATGTGCAAAGAATCAGAATTTGAGTATGATTTTGCATCAAACCTGCTGCCTATGCCGGTAGATCAGAGGTATGACGTCAGTGATATGGATTACGTTTTTCATACCTTGGATGAATTATTGTAGAAAGATTATGGAATGGAGACTGGACAGAAATGAAAAAAATGTTAATGCTGGGCACAAGTTACGGAAGTATTGAAATGATTCGTTATGCAAAAGCAAAAGGAGCATACACAATTGTTACAGACTATCTGGAACCTGAAAAATCAATTGCAAAATTAGAGGCAGACGAGTATTGGATGATAAATACCGCCGAATTAGACTTATTGGAGGAAAAATGCCGAACACAACATGTCAATGCCGTTATATGCGGCATCAGCGAATTTAATCTTGAGATGTGCATGAAGCTCTGTAAACGCCTGGGCCTCCCATGCTACTGCAATGAGGAGGCGTGGAGTTATTCCAGAGATAAAGAAAAATTTAAAAAGCTTTGTAAAGAGCTGGGGGTTCCAGTGGCCGCCGATTATTTCTTATCCGATGCATTGACCTCGGAGGAATTGGAAAAAGTTGTCTACCCAGTCGTCGTTAAACCTGTCGATATGAGCGGAAATAGAGGCATTAGCTTTTGTTATAATGATGAGGAGTTAGTGAAAGCATATCATTATGCAAAATCAGTATCAAAGAGTGATAAAATCATTGTAGAAAAAATGTTGCATGGGAAAGAATGGTATGCATACTATGCCATGGCGGAAGGCAAGGTTTCACTTGTTGCGTTGAATGCAATGCATTCCCAGCCTGGGGAACCTCGGAATTGTTATTCTATAACAACTACCGTTTCTGACAATGTGGAACGTTATGTAACAGAAATAAATCCATATGTCGTGAAAGTTTTGCAGAAAATAGGATGTAGGGAAGGCGTTGGATGGGTTCAATTTATGTTGGATGAGGATGGGAAGTTTTACATACTGGAAATGGGATACCGGCTAGACGGGGACATGATGTTTATTCCACATCGCAAGATCTGTGATTTTGACTCTGTGTCTTGGCTTGTCGACTATGCTTTCGGTAAAAAGAACAAGCCTGAAGAACTTCCCCAAAATCAAGCGCATGCATTTGTAAAATGTGGCGTAGGGTACATGTTATGGACGAATAAAGATGGCACGATTGCAGATATACAAGGATTTGATGAGGTTGCCAGTTGGCCTGAGATTCAGCTTGTAGAATCTTTAGCTCAAGTTGGAGATTGCATTACGCTTTACCGCTCGCTTGGAAATATTATGTTTACCGCTGATAATTGTGATCAAATGTGCCGCATAATCGAAAAAATTAATCAAACAGTACATATTTTAAATACGGAGGGCGAGGATGTCGTCATCCATTATGATAATTTTAGTTATTTAAAAGATATCTATCAGAAAGGACTGTGTGAGAAAAATGAAATCTAAATTAGATTTTAAGCGGTTTCTGCCTGCAGTAATTATCATTGCTTTGGTATTGTCCGTTGTGGTAGTTTACTTAGAGGATGTACGCTTAATGGTAGATCGTTTATATTCCGCATGTGCGGGATCCTTTGGCTGGATTTTTATATTGGCAAATTTAAGCGCTTTGCTTTTTTCCGTATGGATTATCTTAGGACCATATAAAAATGTTCGGATTGGCGGGGCGGACGCTCAGCCGGAATATCGTACGTTTTCATGGATAGCTATGATGTTTACTACAAGTTGCAGCGCTGGGCTTATTGTATTTGGGTTCATTGAACCAATTTATTATGTGGCTTTGAATATACCCATGCATGGCAACGCATATGCCGTGGAGACCTATGAATATGCCCAAATGTATTCACACTATCATTGGGGCGTTAATGCATGGTCATTGTATGTGCCAGCATCCATAGCGATCGCATATGGCATTTATAATCGCAAACAGCGCAATGTGCAGATGAGTCTTGCATACGATGGAATAAGCAAAAAGAATCGCACAAAAATCGGTAGCTATGTGATAGACCTTGTTTCACTATTTGGCGTCGTAATGGCTCCGACCACGTCAATGGGGCTGGGAATGCCCCTGTTAACAGCCATCATACAGGAAATATGGGGAATTCCCCAACAATATGAGCAAATGATACAAATATTGATTTTGATTATTTGGATGGCTATATTTGGAACAAGCGTCTATCTTGGCATCCATAAAGGAATAAAAAATCTGAGCAATATCAACGCAATATCGGCGTTTGTCTTTATGGGGATTGTAGGGATCCTAACTGGTGTTTTCTATATATTTCAGGCAGAAATCAATACGATTGGACTATATATCCAGAATTTTGTGCGAATGGCTACATATACAGATCCATATGGCGATGGAGTGTTCGTTCAAAAATGGACCATATGGTACTGGGCTTGGCTAATTGTATATATGCCCCTTATGGGTATATTTAATGCACGGATTTCAAAAGGAAGACCCTTAAAGCAGGTTGCGCTTGGTCAGATGATATGGTGCAGCCTGGGATGCTGGGTTGCGATGATGACATTGGGGAATTACAGTATCAAGCTGCAAATGACAGGGCAATTAGACATTGCATCAGTTTTAGACGGACAGGGACAGGCTGCCGCAATACTAGAGATATTGAAAACAATGCCTTTTCCCAGAATAATGATGGTCGCATTGGGTATCATATGCCTGATATTTATGGCGACTACGGTTGATTCAAGTTCATTTGTGGCTGCAGAAATGACGACGAAAGGGGATGGCGCCCATCTTATGGCGTCGAGAAGCGTCCGGGTGCTCTGGGCAGCAGTTATCTGCGCAGTTACAGTTGTTCTGCTTAAAGTAGGCGGTTTCAGCGTGGTACAGGTTTTAGCAATCTTGACTGGACTGCCATTGGCGTTTATAATGTTTATCGTTATTATTTCGACAATCAGAACTCTCAAAAAAGAAAATGATCACAGCAAAACCTGAAAGACATCTAAATGATAGGTGACGAAGGGTGTAACATTTGTTAACTTTTTCACGAATTATCTGTTTGTGCTGTAAAGAGCACAGAATGGAGGAAACGATGAATGATAAAATATTATTAGATTTTAGCAGGGTCGGAGCCGTTGATACGATAGGGGAACTAAAAGAATGTAAAGATCCTTTAGTTGTTTTTGGGGCAGGTCTGATGGCAGAGCTGGTTATGGACGCCTTAAGGAAACACGACATACATTATGGCGCTGTCTGTGTCGATGGTTGGAATAATGGAAGTCATGAAACAGAAAATATTTACGGGTGGGATGAAATCAACAACAAATATGATACATACAGCGTTATCATAGCACATGCGCCAGACCCTGAAAGGATAGAGAGCTTAAAGAAAAATGAAAAAATACACAAGATATATTTTTTTCATTCTTATGATATTAAACTCTTTGATGCAGATACGGTTGCAACTCACATGGATAAATATCAACAGATATTTGATTTGCTGGAAGACATGTATTCAAGAAAATGCCTCGTTGCGTTTTTAAACACAAAAATTTCAGGCGACATGCAATATATTTTTGAAGTATTCAAGGAAAAAATGACGTGTTTTGTAAATCCCGTTTGGTCGATTACCGAAAATGAAAGTTTCTGGGATATTGGAGCATATACTGGAAATTTGATCCAAGAATTTATAACCGTGTCAAAAGGAAAATACCATCAGGTCGTTGCATTGGAACCAGATAAAGAAAGTTTTCAAACGCTTGATCTATCGTTTGGCAGACAAAATAGAATTTTCACTTTTAACTATGGAGCATGGAGTGAAAAAGGATATCATGCATTCGTAACAGACATTGGGCATAAACTATGCGTCAAATGCGCTATGGAAGATGAGACTGGAAGCAATCAGCTTGCATGTATTTCATTGGACGAATTGTTAGAGGAATCTCCGCAATTGTCAAATCCGACGCTATTAAGATTTAATTATGGTACAGGCGTAGTCGAGGCTTTGCGCGGGGCTGCAAAGATACTAAAGACATCTCAGCCAAAGCTAGCTATTTCAATTGGGTTTGATGAAATAGGATTTGTAAATATCATCCATGAGATTAGGAAACATAATCCAAACTATAAATTTTATATCCGTTTTCAGCGATGCATTGCGTCTGCTATCAATTTGTATGCGCTCGTGCCCTCTCAAGATTGAGCAAAGCATGTCTGATGATTTGTTAATAAGGGGAGAGCAAAATAAGATGTTAAAATTTCAAGAACAGGTGTAGCTATGATGTGATGGAGAATAAGAATTATGGAAGAAAAAATAAGCGTGATTATCCCGTGTTATAATGCAGAACAGTACATCGACCGCTGTCTTACATCCGTAGTCAGTCAGACCATTGGGCTGGAGAAGTTAGAGATTGTCTGCGTCAACGACGCTTCTACGGACCAGACATGGGAGAAACTTTGCTTTTGGGAGAGACAATATCCGAATCAAATTCTGCTGGTGGACTGCAAGGAGAACGGAAAGCTGGGGAAAGCCAGGAATATCGGGCTGGCGCATGCTGGCGGGGCGTATATTGCTTTTTTGGATGCCGATGACTGGATGGAACTGGACGCCTATGAGAAGCTGTATCAGCTGATCCGCCGCTATCAATGTGAGATTGTGCAGTTTCAGTATGTGCGAGATCCTGGCACGGGAAATATCTGGGAAGCCAGAAACCGCCGGGAGAAAGGTGATTTTTATCTGGAGCTGACACAGGAAGAGGAACATAAAAAGTTCATGGTCACGGCAATCATGGATAATGGCTGTACGAATAAGTTGTTTGACAGACAGTTCATTGACCGGCATCAGCTTCATTTTCCAGAGGGACGCGCATATGAAGACGTCTATTGGGGCGTGTTGACGCAGCTTCATGCAGAGCGGGTGTATTTTTTGAATGAGATATTGTATCATTATTTTATCAACCCAGACTCCATTGTGTTGAAAATGGATCAGCCTTATCATATGGATATTTTTGAAACGACGATGCTGATGTGGGAGGAAAGCTGCAAAAGAGGGGCGCTTAGGCTCTATCCTAGGGAGATGGAATTGAATTTTCTGATTTTTTATTATCTTGGCGGACTGAAAGTGCTTGCCTTGCGCTATACGGATCTGAAATATCAGGAATACCGGCAAATTTGTCAAGTCGTGCAAAAGACAGTGCCTGCGTACAAGTCCAATCCGTATCTTGCTCAGGTGCTTGATGAGCTGCAGCAGCTTCAGATTGCCCTCATTGACCAAGAGATTTCCAGGGAGGAATTTCGTCAGGTGGTTCGTTTGCTGCGGGGAGAAGCGCTAACAGAACGGCGGGGTGACCCGCAGTAAATTTACTATTATTGCGCTATGCAGCGGAGCATGTCCTTGCTTTGTCTTTAGGAACGAAATGTTTGTGATAAGGGGTAATGCGAATGGAAATAAGAAGAAAATGCAGGAAATTGTTGCTTTATTTTGCCTTTTCCACTAAAATATTAAGAAAGAGATCAGGATAATCTTGCGTTCAGAGAGCTGGAGGAAGCCATGAAGATAAAAATTTTTACGATGACCCATAAGAAATTTCAGGAACCAGAGGACGCAATCTATGTGCCGCTCCATGTCGGTAAAGCCAATGCACAAGACCTGGGCTACTTGGGAGACGATACGGGAGATTCCATTTCCAGATGGAACAATTATTACGGGGAGCTTACCGGCGTCTATTGGGTGTGGAAGAATGAAAAAGAGGCAGACGTCATTGGCGTCTGCCATTATCGCCGTTTCTTTTTAAATCAGCAAAGACAGCTTTTTAACCAGCAAGAATACGAGGATATTTTAAAAGACTATGACATGATCGTATCGAACCAGGTACAGGCGGACGCCAGCTATCTGGAATATTTTGGGGAAGCTCATAACGCCGCAGATTTGCTGACTGTAGGAGAGGTGATCGAAGAGAAATATCCAGAATATGCGCCCTATTTTCAAAAAGCCATGGCAGGTGATACTTATTATTATGGCAATCTGATGGCGACCTCCCGAAAATTGTTCCAGGAATATGCACAGTGGCTGTTTGATATTCTTTTCGAGGTGGAAAAGCGTATTCATGTGGAATCCTATGACTTGTATAACCAGCGGGTGTTCGGCTTCTTATCAGAACAGATGGTGAAAATATGGGCGGAGAAAAACGGATTGAAGCTCTATCAGGGAACAGTGGGGATTACGTCTGAGAAAGCAGAAACGGTAGAGTTTAAGCTTGCCATGACCCAGTTGGTGAAGATGCGGCAAGTTACGCAGGCAAGGCAGATGTTTTATGAGTATTTAAAAGTACGCCCAGATGTACGGCTGGAATTATCGGACATCAAAGGAGAGATTCCGGTGATCGAGCAGCTTTTATATATCGCTGAGGAGGAGCGGCAGCGGGAGATTACGGGTCTTACAGGTCTTTCCTGGGATCTGAATCAATGGATCAGCCACTATCGGCAAGTCACAAAATGCCTGTCCCGTTTTTCGCAAGGAGAAGCGACGCTCGAAGATAAGAAATATATTCTTGATAAAAATGTGTCTTGGGTAATGGCAAAAGTTATGCTAATCAATGCCGAGCCAGGGAAAGTGGCCGACCCATCGCTAGTGCTTGAGGCACTTTATAAAATCTATAAAGAGGCAGGCAGAGACGGGGACTGTGAAGGGCTGGAAAGAGGATGATTTTGAAGAGATTAGTGTTTTTTTCAGGCGTATACGACACGCTCGACTTGTTTACGTTTGAGTTGAAGAGAGAATTTGAGTGCATGGGATATGAGACCATGGTTTTTGACGTTGGCAATATGGCGCAGGGATTGCAAGCGTTGGCAGAATTTGCGGCAAAGCCTGTGAAAGCGGTAATTACCTTTAATAACCTGGGATTTAATATGGAGCTGCATCCTGGAAAAAATATCTGGGAGGAGCTTGGAATTCCATGTGTCAATATTCTCATGGACCACCCGTTCTGTTACAAGGAGGCTCTGGACCATGCGCCGGCTAACGCAGTGGTGCTTTGCACAGACCGCAACCATATGCGCTATCTTGAGCGTTTTTATCCTGCAATTCCGGTGATCGGCTACCTGCCCCATGCGGGAAAAGAAGTGTCGAATCACAAGAAGCCTCTTTCCGAGCGGAGCATCGAAGTCTTATACGCAGGTAATCTTTCCAGGAGCTTTGCAGAAAATATTATGCCCGATTTATCAAAATATAAGCAGTTTGACGCAAAAAAAGTCTGCAGTCAGGCGTATCAGCAGCTTATCGCAGATCCCTCAATGACCACGGAACAGGCGTTGGAGCAGCAACTGGTCGCAGCAGGCGTTACCTTGCCTGACCCAGAATTAAAGGATGTCATTGCCGATTTGCACTTCGTGGATCTCTATGCAGTGTCTTATTATCGTGAGAAAACGGTGCAGGTTTTGGCAGAGCATGGCATTCCGATAGAGATTTATGGCGCTGGCTGGCAAAATTGTTCCTGGATCCAGCGCCCCAATGTGCACTACAAAGGCAAGATCCCCGCCCGGGAAGTAGTCGTGAAAATGCAGGATGCCAAGATCGTGTTAAGCACGATGACTTGGTTTAAGGATGGCACGCATGACAGAGTGTTTAACGGCATGTTGCAGGGAGCAGTGGCTGTCACCGACACTTCTGGCTATATGAAGGAAGAATTTAGGGGATTCGATCATAAATCCTGGCAAGGGGAGCTTGTATTTTTTGAGCTGCAGGAGCTTCAAAAGCTGCCGTGCAGAGTGCAGGAGTTGTTGGATCACCCAAAGCAGGCGCAGCAAATTGCAGATTGCGGCTATCTCAAAGCAAAACAGTCCCACACCTGGCATTCCCGGGCATTGGAGCTCGAATGCGACTTGCTTTCCAACTTATAAGAAAGTGACATAGGTAGAATGAGAGAAAAAATTAGCGTAGTAATCCCTTGTTATAACGTAGAGAAATATATTGACCGCTGCCTTGCCTCTGTGGTTGCTCAGACAATTGGAATGGAAATGCTTGAGATTATTTGCGTCAATGACGCTTCTATGGACGGCACCTGGGAGAAGCTTTCTTGGTGGGAGCGCAGGTATCCTGAAAATATCTTGTTGGTAAATTGTAAAGAGAATGGGGCGCAGGGAAAGGCGAGAAATATTGCACTGTCTCATGCAACCGGGGACTTTGTCACGTTTTTGGATTCTGACGATTGGATAGAGTTGGACACTTACGAGAGAATGTACCATGCACTGAAAACATACCATTGCGATATTGCGTGTTGTGGCTGGATTCCGGATGCGGGGAGAGAAGATATCTGGAACTTGAAGCAAAAGAGAAAAGGTCAGGATTATATGCTGGAAGTTGCAAGCGTAAAAGAGCGCAAGAAATTTTTAGTGACAGGAGTCATGGGACATATGTGTGTAAATAAGATGTACCGTTCCAGCTTGATTTATGATAATCATTTGTTTTTTTTTTAGAGAAATGCAAATATGAAGATATCTATTGGGGGGTATTAAATTATTTCTATGGTAATAGAATTTATTTTATCAATGAGATCATGTATCATTACTTTAGAAATTCAGATTCCACCATTATGACCAGAAATGTGCCATATCATATGGACATGCTGGACGTGGTCTTGCGATTGTGGCAGGAGTGCAAGAACCGTGGATTGTTGGAAACTTATTATCTTGAAATGGAGTTAAACTTTTTAATCCATTATTATCTTGGCGGCGTCAGGATGCTGGTTTTGCGTTTTGAAGATTTGAAATATGAGATTTTTCAGAAGATGTGCACAACAGTAATAGAAACAGTTCCAAATTATAAGGAAAATCCTTATGTGAAGGAGATATTGTCAGAGATCGATCAGCTTCAGATTGCGTTGATTGACCAGGATATTTCTAGAGCGCAGTTTGCCGATGTGACAGAGTTGTTGCGAGGGAAAATCGCAGAATAGCATTTCAGGTTTTTGGCGGATCAAAATATTTCAATTAAAGCGTAGTGATTGTATATCAAATTTTGATCATATTGTAGTTTCGCAATTGCCTAATGTGATAAAGATAGAAAGGAGCGCCATCCTATGAAGAAAATATTGATCATCACCCATCAACTTTCAAGGACGGGAGCTCCCATTGTGCTGCTGGACATGATCCGGGTGCTTTGGAGGCAAGGATATCAGTTGGAAGTGATTTCCATGCTGGACGGAGAATTGCGCCAGGAATTGGAAGAGATGAATATTTTGCTTAGGGTTCAGGAGCATTTCATGGATCAGTCGGAAGCTTTTTGGCAGTATGTCGAAAATTTTAATATAGTGATTGCCAATACCCTGGTGACGTTTGAGGCGGTGCATCTTTTAAAATATACAAATATTCCGGTTATTTGGTGGCTTCATGAAGGCAGGCAATATTTTGAATACTTTAAAACAGTACTGCCGGATTTTAGGAATCTTCCTGCGCACATCCATGTGTTTTCCGTGGGACATTATGTGCAGCAGGTGATTAAGGAATTGTACGGCGTGCGGACGGAAATCTTGCATTTTGGCATCGAGGATCATCCCGCTGCTGCTAAGAGGACAAGCGCAGAGAAAGTGCGGTTTCTTACCGCAGGGACATATTCGAAAGTAAAAGCCCAGGATGTGTTGGCGGAAGCGATTCGAAGCTTGCCCGAGGAATATCTGCAGCGGGCAGAATTTTTCTTCTGCGGAAGCGAGCAGATGTTTGATGAAGAAGTGTTTCACGCCGTACTGGCATTAAGCCAGGACTATCAAAATGTGACGATGCTTCATCAATTATCGAGAGCGGAAACGCTTCAGTGGATGGAAACATGCGACTGTTTGATTGTCCCTTCCCGCATTGACCCGATTCCAACAGTGGCGGTGGAAATGATGATGAAAGGGAATCTTTGTCTGTGCACGGAGGTGTGCGGGGTGGCTCATTATATAGAGGACGGCGTCAATGGGCTTACGGTCCCGGCAGAAAATCCGCAGGCGCTGAGAGATAAAATAATGTGTGTGATTGATCATAATCAAAGCTTGAATCCAATAAGAGCCAGGGGAAGAGCAATTTATGAGTTGCACTTTGCGAAAAGCGTCTTTGAACCCAAAGTGGCGCAGATTGTAGAACAGTACGGCATATGATGGCTAGTGGAGGGCATGTCATGGAAGAAATAGAAGATAAGAGGACAGAACGGTGGGCTTTGGAGGAAGAAAGAAAGGAACAGCAGTGGCAGGATGCTTATGGGAGCAAAGCGGAATATTTTGTGCAAGAGATAAATAACCTGCTGGCGCAAAGAACCTCAGAGAGCCGTCAGCAGATTAAGGGCATGTTTCTGGAACCATCGTTTTTTCAGCACTATAAACAAGTAGATATCTTTGCAGTGATGTATGTGGTGATGAGCATTTATGAATTGGAACAGGAAGCGGGCTCGACCAAGACAATATTGGAACAGTCAGATACGATGCAAGGACTGCAGGACTATATGTTTCGGTTCAGGATGCTGCTCTATCGTCTTGATTTTGAAATTGATTCGGAAGTGGAAGAAGAGTTTCTTGCATTTCTAACAAAACATAATGCGTCGGATATTCAGTTAGGGGTTATGCTAACGACAGCGGTTATGCGACCGTTGCCGTTAGCGCTAAAGCTGGAAGCGCTTTTTGAACGACATGGCAGCATTCTGTATCTGCTCTTTTTATGGAGATTTATTGAGGATCACTGGCAAGGAAATTACCAGATTCTTTCTAAGATGGCTGATTTTTATGCGAGTTCTGGGAATAAGTCAATGGCAAAACGATGTCAGAACAGTATTCCTGTGCTGCCAGAACAGTTTGAGGGACGGAAGCATTTATTATTTCAGGCGCAGGAATTGCTTTGGAAAATCATGTATAAAGCGGAAGGGGCGGAAACAGAATTGACGCTCTTTTTGCAGAAAGAGAAAGTCGCGGATGACATCTGGGAATTTCTATTAGAACAGATAGATACAATGGAAAAAGACCATTATTTATGTATCGTAAATGGCTTGCTGGAATGTAAGGAGGCATCCAAGGCAGAGCTGACCTTGCAGTCGGGACTTAAGGCGGCGCCGGGGGATGAGCTGATGTTATGTCTCTTGGCAGAGCAGGCGATAAACAGGGGAGAGTCAGGACAGGCACGGAGGTATTTGGATCAGGTGACACATCCCGGGAAGCTGACGGCGCAGTTTCGGGAAGTGTGTAGCAGAAGGCAAGGAGAAAAGATGTGATGGACGAGCGGAAAATATGCTTTATTGCTTGTGTGAATAATGAGAACTATGAGCAGGAAATGCTTAGATACTTAAAGCGGCTAAATGTACCTCGGGGATATGAAATGGAGTCTTTTTCTATCTGGGGGGCAGAATCCATGGCTGCCGGGTATAACGAAGGGATGCGCAGAAGCAGCGCAAAATATAAGGTTTATCTGCATCAGGATGTGTTTATTGTCAATAAGAACTTTATTTCAGACTTATTGGATATCTTCAGGGAGGAAGATATTGGCATGGCAGGCATGGTCGGGGTTCCGCAACTGCCGGAAAACTCTATTATGTGGAATGCGCCGAGGATTGGGAAAATTTATGCATATCTTATCTATCAATCGTCCAATAGCGTGTTTGGAGGGATTGAGGGAAGATACCAGCAAGTACAGGCAGTCGACGGCTTGCTGATTGCCACGCAGTATGATTTGCCATGGAGAGAGGATTTATTTCATAATTGGGATTTTTATGATATCTCTCAGGGGCAGGAATTCATCAAAAAGGGCTACCGGATCGTGGTACCATATCAAAAGCAGCCCTGGTGCATTCATGACGATGGGTTTAACAACTTAAAGAATTATTATAGTGCAAGAAGAATTTTTCAGAACGAATATAGAACTATTTGAATGGAGGAACTGATGAAAGAAACAAAGGCAACAGTGGTGATCACCTCATATAATCAAAAGGAAGAATTGATTCGCTGTCTGGAATGGATCAAAGGAATTTCGGAAGTGGCAAATATCATTATTGCGGATAATGCGTCTGAAGATGGAACAGCGGAATTTTTATCTCAGAGTGGTTATCCTTATCTGTTCTTTGACGAAGGTGTTCAGGGATATGGAACGTTATGTAATGCGGTGATTGACAATTTTGATTTAGAAGAATTTATTATTTTTATGGAACCACGCTATTTTCTCGGATTCCAGTGCGTCCTGCGAATGATAGAAGTTCTGAAAATGGAAAGTTGCGGCATGGTTGGACCGATGAGCAACGGTTTCAAGCATTTCCAGCATTATTCGATTCATCGTATAGAAAATCTATGTAAAATAGAAAATGACCTGATGTATTGTGAAAACGTTGCCAAAAAGGTATTGTGCATTGAAAAAGGCATTTGGGGAATTTCAAAAAAAATATTAACAGAAAACGGAAGATTTGACGAGGAGATTGTATCGTCCAAAAATGTAGTGCTGGACTATGAATTGCGCATGGTACAGAAAGGATATCTGCCTATGATTAGTCATAGGTCATTGGCATTTTGTAATTGTGTCAATCAACAAAAGGCGGACTTTGAATGTATGTTGGGAAAGTGTGACCGGGATATTCTGAAAGAGAAATGGCATATGAATTATTTTAATCTAATTCCGGCAAATAATATCGTGGATTTTATAAAAGAGCAGAAAGAAGCTCGCGTTCGGATTCTGGAAGTAGGATGCGATCTTGGGGTGACGCTGTTAGAAATAAAAAACCGTTATCCGAATGCTCAGATTTACGGATTGGAAATTAACCCAGCGTCTGCGGAAATTGCAAAACATTTAGCGGAAGTAAAAGTAGGAAATATTGAGGATCAGGAGATTCCGTTTGAGGGGACGTTTGATTATATTATTTTTGGGGATGTTTTGGAGCATTTGCATGATCCGCAGGGGATTGTGAGATTTTGCAGAGAGAAGCTGACAGAACGTGGCTGTATTTTAACCAGCATCCCAAATGTGATGCATGTCACTGTGATGGAGCAGCTTCTAAAGGGAAGGTTTGAATACCAAGACACTGGCTTGCTGGATCGAAGCCATATTCACTTTTTTACGTTAGTCAAGTTGGCAAACATGGCGAAGTAGAAGCAGAACATGTGGGCGGCGATGTCGGGCACCCCCAGCTCCACCAGGGCGGGGGCCGCGATGGTGGCGGTAATCAGGTAGGAGGGGATGGAGGGCAGGCCCATGCCCAAAATCATGCAGGTGACCATGGTGAACAGCAGCGTGAGGAACAGGCTGATGGCTGGGCTGTCGGGCACGGCGTTGCGGCCGATGCTGACGATGGCGGAGGCCACGCTGAGGGCGAAGCCCGTCTGGGCGCACACGCCCACGATGATGCCCACGCAGGCGCAGGCGATGGCCACCGAGATGGTGGACTTGGCCCCGGCCACAAAGGCGTCGCACAGGTCCTTAACCGACATGCGGCTGATGGGCCGCAGCTGGGCCACCACGATGGTGACGATGATGGTCCAGAACGCAGCTACGATGACGGTCTTGCCGCTCCAGATCAGCATGTACAGCAGGAAGACGATGGGGATGAGCAGGTGGCCACGCTGGCGCATCACCTCACCGATTCGGGGCAGCTGGTCCTTGGGGATGCCGTGTAGGTGGTCCTTGGTGGCCCGCATCTGCACCTGAAGGATGATGCCCAGGTAGTAGATCAGGGCGGGCAGGACGGCGGCCTTGATGATGACCGGGTACTGTACGCCCAGGGTCTCCGCCATGACAAAGGCGGCGGCGCCCATGATGGGGGGCAGCAGTTGTCCGCCCACCGAGGCGGTGGCCTCCACGGCCCCGGCAAACTCCTTGGAGTAGCCCGTCTTCTTCATCAGGGGGATGGTAAAGGTGCCGGTGGTGACCACATTGGCCACGGCGGAGCCGTTGATGGAGCCCAGGAAGCCGGAGGCCAGCACCGCCACCTTGGCGGGGCCGCCCTTGGTGTGGCCGGCCAGGGAGTTGGCAATGTCATTGAAGAACTGGCCCATGCCGCACTTGTTCATCACCTCGCCGAAGATGATGAACAGCACGATAAAGGTGGCCGACACCTTCACGGAGCTTCCGTAGATGCCGGAGATATCGCAGGTGAGGTACTGGACCATCCGGGTCCAGGTGTAGCCCCGGTGCTGGAAGATGCCGGGGAAGTACCGGCCGTACATGCCATAGATCAGGAAGATGGCCGACAGGATGGTGAGGGCCGGGCCGCTGATGCGCCGGGAGCACTCCATTACCAGCAGGATGAGCAGGGTGCCCATGATGATGTCCAGCGTGGTGGGCCGGAAGCCGGTGGAGGTCCAGGCCATGTAGCGGTAGAACACATAGCAGGGCATGGCCACAGACAGCGCAATGCAGATCCAGTCATACCAGGCCACCTTTTTCCGGCTGGACTTCTTAAAAGCAGGGTAAAACAGGAAGCCCAGCACCAGCACCATGCCCACGTGGACGGCGTGGTGCTTGATGTTCTGGGTGGACACCATGCCCGAGGCAAAAATCAAGTGGTATACGGTAAAGAGCAGGCACAGAACATAGCCCGCCTTCACCAGGGGTTGGAAGGAAAAGTTACGGGTGCGGGACTCCTTTTCAAACTTTTCCATAATCTCCGCGCCCTTGGCCGCGTCGATGGGCGCGGCTTCGGCAGTTTCGACGGTGAGGTCGCGTTCGGTATCAGCCATGGAAGAAATGCCCCCTTCTCTCAATGATGGACCCCCGGATGCGGCTTGCGTTGGGCAGGGTCCGGAAGTCGAATATCTCCTCCCCGTTAAGTTCAAGGCCCTTCATGTAGGTGTCGGAGGTGAGCCATTTCAGCTCTGGAAAGACGCTGTTGATGTCCTCCATCCACACCATCCCATCCTCGATGCGGGTGGGCACGTCCATCTCGGCGGGGATGCCCGCGCCGTAGCCGGCCACCGCGATCTTGTCCAGGTTGAAGCTGCCGTCCGGCAGGACTGTGTAGAACTCAAGCCAGGGGATGTGCTCAAAGGAATGTTCAATTTCCAGCTTGAACTGGTCGCCCGGCCCGGCCGGGACCTCCAGCACCACCTTCTCACCGCGCCACCGCAGGGACACCTGCACAGCCCCCCCGGCGGCGGAGTATTTCACCGCGTTGTCCACCAGATTGTAAATCACCTGATGGGTCTCGTCCCGGGTGCCTAGCACCATGCACGCCCCTCCGGCGGAGTAGGTGAGGTCCACCCCCTTCTCCTGGGCCACCAGATTCATCATCCGCATGACCTGCTCCAAAACCGGCAGGATGTCCACCGCCGCCGGGGGGTCTAGCACGCCGCTGTCCAGCCGGGTCAGGCGGAGGAGGTCCTCTGTAATGCGGGAGAGGCGCTCCGCCTCCCGGCCGATATCGGTGACAAACTCCTTGGTGGTTTCCGGGTCGATGTTCTCCGTCTGCAAAATAGAGTCCGACAGAAGGCGGATGGCCGCCAGGGGAGTTTTCAGCTCGTGAGACGCGTCGGAGACGAAGCGGCGGCGGGCGTTCTCCGTGGTCTGGAGACGGTCCGTCAGGCTGTTGAACTCATAGCCGATC
>OFGO01001584.1_pt1 | contig 15975 bp, 13 predicted proteins | sample 1521761 | NCBI WGS metagenome assembly OFGO01 (sample SAMEA3504128, study PRJEB24116) | mouse gut metagenome | biome: mouse gut; feature: mouse-associated habitat; material: faeces | place: Denmark | collected 2011
ATCCCATAGGCAGCGATGGCTTCTTTGAGGGTCTTCTGGAAATTCGCAGCGTTTTATCATTTATAATCTTTAAATTCAAAATGGTCTATAAATGCGAAAAAGTCAATCTACATAAAGCAGACTGACCTATAAAGACAAGTATACCCTGCCTCACAATTATCTAACCTTCAAAATTTTATCCAATGCAATCGCAATGTCCTCATCCACGCCAATAGACTTATTTTGAATTTCCTGTGGAATATAAATTTCCCCCTTATTGAATGTAATATATTTTGCCAGTGATTCCATTGAAACAAGCTGCATAAAAGGCTTTTTAATCATCTGGTTACGCCTGCCAACACCAAACTCTAAAGCAACAAGCCTTTTTCCACGAAAGCGATTCACAAATTCACGATAGCAAGCTGCTTTCTCCTGCCAGCTCCTTTGATCTATAAACGAAGAACTTTCACCATAATTCACTTCCATATTTCCACCGCATTTCGGGCATTTAGGAAGAAATTTATTCAGTCCCTCCCCTTTCTTTTCAGCCTCTGCTATCCGAAAAACTGTTTCTTTACTAGAGTAGACATCATCACAACAGCCATTTGAGCAGCTCATTTCTGTCAATTTTCCTTCCATCTCAAAAACCCGTTCCGAGAGAAAGCCTGCCGGGATAAAATGATCCTCCCCATTTGTAGTTACCACAAAGTAATCCTTTTCTTTCACAAGCTCATACATATTTCTCATAATTTGCGACGGCTCATTCTGTATACATTTCTCTTTAATAATCCGGCTGTAATATAGCCATTTTTCTTCTTGGGAATGATAGGGAAATACCATACCCTGTATAATACAACGGATTCCATATCTACTTCTGAAATCTCCCATATTTTCCTGAAACCAAGAATCGTCTGCAAACAGATTATATCCTTCGGCAATGGATAATCCATTGCTTGCGCCGATTAACACTCCATCTGCCTCATTTACAATCTTCCGTATCTCCTGATATACATTCATGATTCTGCTCCCACCTTTCCTTCCAGTTCCCTTTTTCTCCTAACTGCATACTCCAAAACATCTGCAATATCTTCCTTAATCGTAATTCCCTTTTCTTTTAGTTCTTTTGGTAACAGCGCATCTTTGGGATTAATAGCAATATAAAATGCTTGCGACCACGAATAAGTCATATTCCAAAAAGGTTCACGAATAAACATTGGTGTCATACGACCAACACCAAGTTCCAGAAAGAGTATCTTTTTACCTTTATTTTCCAGTAAGAAACGATTCCATTTCTCATATTCTTCCCTATATTTTTTTCCTTCTAAAAAAGTAAAACCACGTACCCAGGGTTCCAATTCCCTACCACATTCCGTACAATGTGGAATTAACTCGGTAGGAATCCGGCAATCCCTGATATTCGCATACATTTCTTCTATCAACTCTTTGCTTTCAAACAATTCATCATGACATGGACGTACACATTGCAAATAGCGAAAATCACCCTGAATCGTGCTGACCTTATTTTCCGGAAAACGTCTGCTAAACAACGTATCCTGATTTGTTGTCACAATGAAATAGTTTTTTCCTTCCAGTAATTCAAATAAGTTTTGATATACCATCCCATCCGGCAGATTCATATTCATATAAATAGACGCAGCCAAAAAAGCCCACCGTTCTTCACTGGTCTGATAACGGTAATAATATCCGTTAAATGAACCCTCAAATCCGTATTTTCTTCCAAATTCTCCCAAATATTTCTCAAAATATTTATCGTTGTGATACGCACAATCATAGCCCGCTGCAACAGACATACCTGCAGCAGCTCCCACACAAATAGCATCTGCCGTATCAATATGTTTCAAAAGCAAGTTTCCCTGCTCACTGAAATTATTTTTCACAGTTTACACTCCTCCTTATGGCACGAATAGACACAAACTCTACAATTCCCATCGCATCCGTCCGTACCCTTTTTTCCAAAGCTTTTAATAGCCATTATCAACAGAGCAGCTACAATACCAAGCACCACAAAACTCGCTATGTTCATCATCAACTTCTCCTTTATCCCTAAAAAAACAAAAATTCTCCTGTTTGCTTTAATTTTTTATTATTGGCATAATAGAGCAATAATCTATTTTCTCATTGGCAGAACATTCTGTAATTCCAGTTCCAGTATTAGGGTACTTCGCAGAGTAAACGGAATCTCCTGCATAAATAACCAAAAGAGCCGCCGCAAGTATTGTCAGATACCGGGGATTCATCTTCTGCATTTCATTATCCAGAAACGGAGCCGCAACATACACCACAAACATTCCCCCAAAACCAAATAAAATCAAACCCTCAGCGCAGATTCTTCCATTCAAATTCAGCCAGTAATCCGAATAGTCCCACCATCGTTTGCCATCGTAGACCATTTCAAGATACCATGAGATAAAATACTCCACACAGCCTGACAAAAGGATAATCCCCGCGAACTCTGCTACTGGATATTTCCTAAACCTCTTTAACAGTACAAGAATCAATATTACACCCTTTCCATAAATGGGAAGTAATGGACTATGAAGCACACCTCTATTGACAATCATTCCGCCTGTCATATATCCAAGAATTACCTCCCACACCCATCCTACCACTGAAAAAATGAAAAACATCAGCAGTAAATGAACTGGTCTATAATTTCGTTCTGCAGAGAGAACACCCATTTTTTTCTGTATGTTCTTAATCATAGCCTTTCGCTCCGTAAATAATAACTGTTTTATCGTGAACACCCATAACCATGTTCTTTTTAGCTGATTTCACCATTACAGCAGTTTTTTATACAAACCCTAAAATAATTCCTATGCTATGTACAATAAATGCAACCGCCCATGCAATGAAACACTGAACTATTACCGTTCCAACTGCCGCCTTTATGCCGCCCATTTCTCTCCCGACTGTTGCAACTGCCGCCACACATGGCGTATACAACAATGTAAATACAAGAAATACAAAAGCAGTAAAAGGAGTAAACAATGTTCCAAGCAAAGATACATCGCCACCTAAAAGAACCGTCAGTGTAGACACAACGCTCTCCTTTGCAGTAAATCCGGTAATCAATGCCGTAGAAACTCTCCAATCTCCAAATCCAAGAGGTGCAAATAAAGGAGCAGCTACCCCGCCCAATAGTGCCAGCAGGCTTTCTTCCGCAGAAGCAGCAACATTCAGCCTTATATCAAAGGTCTGTAAAAACCAGATTACAAGAGAAGCTACAAAAATAATTGTAAAGGCTTTCTTAGCAAATCCTTTCGCCTTTTCCACGATAAGCTGCCACACACTTTTTGCTGAAGGAAACCGATAGTTTGGAAGTTCCATTACAAAAGGAACCGGCGCTCCCTTATATTTTGTCCCCTTTAAAAGTAACGCATATAAAATACCGCAGATAATCCCTAAAGCATACAACCCAACCATAATAAGCGCCTGATACCTTCTTGGGAAAAACGCACTAATCATCAGAGTGTAAATCGGCAGCTTGGCGGTACAGCTCATAAATGGAACCAGCAGAATTGTCATTTTATGATCCCGTTCACTGGAAAGCGTTCTGGTAGCCATAATCGCAGGAACCGAACATCCAAAACCAATCAGCATAGGAACAATACTTCTCCCTGAAAGCCCAATTTTACGAAGCAGCCTGTCCATGACAAAAGCCACTCTCGCAATATATCCAGTGTCCTCCAAAATGGAGAGGAAGAAAAACATAGTCACAATCGTTGGCAGCAAACTGAGTACACTTCCCACACCGCTACAAACACCGTCAATCACAAGGGAGTGAACCACCGGATTCACCTGCGCCTTTACAAGCAACCGATCAAGCAGAGCAATCACCCTATCAATTCCCATACCCATCAGATCAGACAATGCCGCACCAATAAAACTAAACGTCATAACAAATACAAGAGCCATAATCCCGATAAAACATGGAATCGCTGTATACTTTCCTGTTAAAATCCGATCTATCGACATACTGCGTTTATGTTCCCGGCTTTCATGGGGACGGACTACTGTTTTTGCACACAGAGCTTCAATAAACGAAAATCTCATATTTGCAAGCGCAGCTTCTCGGTCAAGTCCTGTTTCCGCTTCCAATACAGAAACAAGATGTTCAAATATATCCGCTTTTTCAGGAGAAATAGAAAGTTTCTCTTTCATCAGGCGGTCATTTTCTACCAGTTTTGTAACTGTGAAGCGGACTGGCAACCCTTTCTCTTTTGCCTCTGGCTCCAATATGTGTACTGCCGCATGAATGCACCGATGTACTGCGCCCACAGAATCATGTTCATCGTTACTTGCCGGACAAAAATCAACCCTGCCGGGACTTTCCCTGTGCCTCGCCACATGAAGTGCATGGTCAATCAGTTCCTCAATCCCCTCGTTTTTTGCTGCGGAAATCGGTACTACCGGAATACCAAGAATTTCTTCCAGTTCATTTACCCTGACAGAACCACCGTTTGCCCGTACTTCATCCATCATATTCAATGCCAGCACCATCGGAATACCAAGCTCCATGAGCTGCATGGTAAGGTACAGATTCCTCTCCACATTGGTAGCGTCAACAATATTGATAATCCCGTCCGGGTGCGTATCCATTAGAAAATCCCTTGTCACAATTTCCTCACTGGAATAGGGGGAAAGAGAATAGATTCCCGGTAAATCTGTAACAACCGCCTCTGAATGTTTACGGATTGTTCCATCTTTGCGGTCAACCGTTACTCCGGGAAAGTTTCCCACATGCTGATTTGCCCCTGTGAGCTGGTTGAACAAAGTGGTTTTCCCGCAATTCTGATTTCCTACCAGTGCGAAAGTAATCTTGGCTCCTTCAGCTATCTCATTCGCCGCATCATGAACATGATAACTTTTCGCCCTGCCAAGTTCACCGACACCTGGGTGTTCTACTGCCTGTGTTCTTTGTGGGGCATGAATTTTTTCCGCTTTGGTATGAACTTTCTCCACCATAATTTTTTGCGCTTCATCAACCCTCAATGTTAATTCATAACCCCTTAGCTCAATCTGCACTGGATCACCCATCGGTGCAATCTTTTGAAGCGTAACCTCTGTTTTCGGTGTAAGCCCCATATCCAGTAAATGATGCCTGAGTGCGCCTACTCCGCCTACGGAACGGATATAGGCACTTTGTTTTGGTTTCAATTCATCCATTGTCATTTTATAGTCACCTCATTTTTACCGCCCACAAATATGCTCTGCCCCTTTTTCAATTACCATCTGCACATGCTCATCCACTAAAGCATAAAATATCATTTTTCCATCTCTGCGCCGCCTTACCAATTTATTCGACTTCAACAAGTTAAGCTGATGCGATACCGCAGACTGCGTAATCCCAAGCTGCTCCGCCAGATCACCGACATTCGCATCCTGTTCCATTAAAAGAAACAGGATACGAATACGGGTAGGGTTCCCAAGCATCTTAAAAAATTCCGTAAGAATGTACAAATCACTTTCTTTCAGTCCTTCATAAATTTGACCGACCTGATATTCCGCCAAAGGAACCCCTCCTTCCTTACAGTTTTTTCACAAACAGACAACGGATTGCGTTCAGCACAGCAAGAATCATAACACCTACATCTGCAAAAATCGCCAGATACATATTCGCAATGCCCACAGCTCCTAATGCAAGACAAGCAAATTTCACAACAAGCGCCATCGTAATATTCTGGTACACAATCCTCAGACACTTCCTTGAAATCTTAATTGCTTTTGCAATCTTGATTGGGTCGTCATCCATTAGGACAATATCCGCTGCTTCGATTGCCGCATCAGAACCCATCGCTCCCATAGCGATACCAATATCTGCTCTGGAAAGCACTGGCGCGTCATTGATACCGTCACCAACAAATGCCAATTTTGCCTTGCCCAGTTTCACCCGCAGAAGTTCTTCCACCTTATCCACCTTATCTGCGGGCAGAAGTTCACTGTAAGCTTCGTCAATCCCAAGAAAGGATGCGACCTGATTTGCCACTTTCTTTGCATCGCCCGTCAGCATGACAGTCTTATCTACACCTGCTTTCTTTAATTCCGCAATCGCCGCCTTAGAATGAGGTTTGATAATATCAGAAATTACGATATGCCCCGCATATTTCCCATTGATTGCCATGTGGATAATCGTTCCAGTCTGGTGGCAGGCCCGATAAGGAATATTCAAATGTTTCATCAGTTTATCGTTTCCGGCTGCAACCTCCATACCATCTACTTTCGCAATCACTCCATTACCGCTGATTTCCTGTATATCCGATACACGAGTCCTGTCAATTTCTTTCCCATATGCCCGCTGTAAACTTTTGCTGATCGGGTGGGAAGACGCGCTCTCTGCAAGAGCCGCATACTCCAACAGTTTTTCATTCTCTATGATGGAATGGTGAATCCCGTTTACTTCAAAGACACCTTTTGTCATAGTTCCGGTTTTGTCAAAAACAACATACTTGGTCTGGGAGAGAATTTCCAGATAGTTTGAACCCTTCACTAGAATGCCTTCCTTGCTTGCGCCTCCAATGCCTGCAAAGAAACTTAAAGGAATACTGATTACCAGCGCACAAGGGCAGCTAATCACGAGGAATGTCAATGCCCGGTAAACCCAGATGCCCCAATCAGCAGACAATCCTATAAAAAAAATACGGACAACAGGCGGAAGGAACGCCAGTGCCAACGCCGCATAGCAGACAGCCGGAGTATAGATTTTTGCAAACTTCGAGATAAAATCCTCTGATTTTGATTTACGGGAGCTTGCATTTTCCACCAAATCCAAAATCTTTGAAACTGTGGATTCCCCAAACTCCTTTGTCGTCTGTATTTTCAATACTCCTGTCATGCTGATACATCCGCTGATTACTTCGTCGCCAACCTTTGCCTCCCTGGGCAGGCTTTCCCCGGTCAATGCGCTGGTATTCAGGCTGGAAACGCCCTCAACGATAATCCCGTCAATCGGCACTTTTTCTCCCGGCTGTACAACAATCATGCTGCCAATCCCTACTTCATCTGGATCAGTCTGCTCCAATTTTCCATTTTTCTCTACATTGGCATAATCAGGACGAATGTCCATCAGGTTGCTGATATTCCGGCGGCTCTTACCAACCGCATATCCCTGAAACCACTCGCCAATCTGATAAAACAGCATAACGGCTATGGCTTCCAGATATTCGCCATTCTCATAAATAGCCAATGCCATTGCTCCAATCGTAGCCACTGCCATCAGAAAACTCTCGTCAAATACCTGACGGTTTTTAATTCCCTTTATAGCTTTTCGCAAAATGTCATATCCGATAATCAGGTAATCAATCAGATAACATGCAAAACGAAGCCATCTTCCTGCAGACAGGAATAAATACCCGCAGGCTGTATCAAACATCTCTGCGGAAATAAACTGGAGCGCCAGTAAGATTCCTGCACTGAGTAAAATCCGAATCATCATAACCCTTTGCTTTTTTGTCATACCGTCTTTGCGACTGCCAACAAAAATAAGAAGCGCGGCAGCCATTATAATGACAACCATAAGCAATATACTTATTACTAATTCCTCCATAATAAAACTCCTTTCAAAATATGCTTAATTATTTAATCATTGTTGGTAAAAATGACACCCTTAAATTGCAGCGGCGCATTTTAAGGGTGTCACTCGGTCGTAAGCAGCAACCGCTTAAAGGAAAATCTCACAGTCCGGCTCCACTTTTTTGCAGGCATCCAGCACGTTCTTCATAACGTCTTTCGGCTCCGTTCCATCATCAAATTCCACAATCATCTTCTGTGTCATGAAATTGACTGTTGCACCCTGTACACCGTCAGTCTTTCTTGCGGCATCCTCCATGAGATTTGCACAATTGGCGCAGTCTACCTCGATCTTGTAAGTTTTCTTCATTTTAACCTAAATCCTCCTTATTTCCTATTTTTCATTTTAATAATTAAACACTTGTTTAATTATTATAGACGCAGTATAATATACGTAAAGGCATACGTCAACATCCCCATATCATTCATTCCCAAATGGGCGAAAAGTATTTCCATTTGGGCGAAATGCAACCGAGAAGAAAGGATAAAATAGCATGAATCATATAAAGCTTCCACACCAACATGGAGAAGAACAACAAATCGCACTCATCCAGAAACAATTGGATCATGTAGATTATTTTCAGACCGTATCAGAAGTTTTTAAACAGCTTGGAGATACCACCAGAATCCGCATTTTCTGGCTCCTCTGTCATCAGGAGGAATGTGTCCTCAACATTTCTGCCATGTTAGATATGTCAAGCCCCGCTGTGTCCCATCACCTCCGTTCATTGAAGAACAGCGGCCTGATCGTCTGCCGCCGAGAGGGAAAGGAAGTTTACTACCGTGCCGCAGATACGGAACAGGGACGCCTGCTACATCAAATGATTGAGCAAGTTATGGAAATCATCTGCCCTAAAATGTGAGGTCTGCCCTATGAATAATGAAATAAAAAAAATATATAAAGATTTAGAAAAGCTTCTTTCAAAAAACTCAAGTGAATTTATTTCTCTTTATCCCGGCATAGTGCTATCCTATCTGACATTTTCATCTGATTCTTTTTCCATACACCATAAGGCTATGTCACACATCATTCAGATTAACTACTGTAAAGCCGGACAGATTGTATGGGAAATGAAGAATAGAAACCGTATTTATTTGAATCCGGGAGATTTTTCACTCCATACCATGAAAGCATGTGCAGATTCTATACTTAGCTTTCCAAGCGGTCAATATGTCGGGCTTACTATTTATGTTGACTTACAGGAAACTTCCAGAAATCCGCCTGAATTATTGAAAGACAGCAATATTTTTGAAACTATATTACCAGAAAAATTTTGTCAGGATGATAGTCCGCTTTTTCTTGCCGGAAATGAACAGACAGAACATATTTTTTCTGCATTTTATAACCAGCTGGAAACTCTCAAATTACCATATCAAAAAGTTAAGGTTTTGGAGTTGCTACTTTACCTTGCTAAAATTAATTTTATTCCAAAAAGTAAACTGGCTGAATATCAATCTGATCTGATTGAAACCATCCACAAGATTCATGACCAGCTTTTACGGTGTATGGCAGAAAGAATTACCATAGAGAATCTTTCCAAACAGTATCTTATTAATCCTACCACTTTAAAAAATGCTTTTAAGTCCGTTTATGGAACTTCACTTGCAGCGCACATCAAAGAACACCGCATGGAGCAGGCAGCAAAGATGTTAAAGGAAACCAATATGAGCATAGCAGAAATTGCAAGGGCAGTTGGATACGATAGCCAGAGTAAATTCACCGCAGCCTTTAAAATATATTTTAAAATTCTTCCGAGAGAATACCGTAAAAGTATTCAGTTATATGGGTAATACAGTTTAGTATAGGCAGATATGATGTAAGAAAAAAGAATGAGAAATTGTTTCAAACAATGGATAATAGAAAGTGAATTTCTGATCGAACAGTGCCCATCTTCCAGATGCATCTACAAAGGTGCGGCGTAGATGGGCATAACACAGACATCTTTTTACGCCCAGGATTCCGTTGTATCCGCAGCAGGCATCCGTATGGATGTATCCTTCATAGTCTTTCAGGAATGACTCCGGATATTTTCCGCCCCGTTCCGGCTGATACTCAAAAATGAAAAACGCCGAAAACCTTGAGAAATCAAAGTTTTCGACGATATTTTCAGCGTCGCTAAGAGGATTCGAACCTCCGGCCTACCGCTTAGGAGGCGGTCGCTCTATCCTGCTGAGCTATAGCGACATTCATGCTCATTTATTTTACCACTCAGCAGGAAAAAAATCAAGGAAAATTATTGTACTTTTACACTCTTTGTTTTAGACCATGCAGAATACACCTTAATTGACCTTCCGTTATATTTTACTGTCTTGTAAGTCCGTATTCTTACATAATACTTTTTCTTCGGCTTTAGCTTTGATATCTTCACAGATGTCTTTTTCTTGCTGGCAGTCTTTGCCTTCGTGCCGCTGCTAAAGTTTTTCTTCAAACTGTACTGGATTTCATAGCCTGATATCTGAGACTTCTGCTTTTTCCATTTTACAGTCATCTTTTTCTTTCCCTTGGAAAGTTTTGAAATATTTGTTCCTTTCGGTCCGATTGAAAATGTCTTCTGGACAGAGCCGCTGTAATTCCCTTTAAATACTATATTAACAGCATACTGCCCGATTGCCTTTCTTCCGCCCGGGTAATAAACCATATAGTTTGACGGCGCAATTGTCTTCCCCGCACTGTCTTTTACCGTCACAGACGGCGTTATGGCCTTTCCGCTGTACGTATAGCTTGTGCCGGAAAGGGTTACTGTCTTCGGATATGAAATTACGGTGCGCCCATTTTCCTTTCTGCATACGGAGCATGCCGTAACAACGCTCCCATTTCTCGATGTGGTCGCTTTATTAGTTGCAGTAACATACTTGTGTCCGGCTAAAGGAATCTCCGTCTGTTCTTTTTCAATCTCACAATTTTTACAATAAATATTTGCAATTCCCTTCTGCGTACATGTTGCTGCTTTCACGACACCGTTTGCCCAGTTGTGGCTGCCTTCTTCAAATCCTTCTGTTTCTTTATATCCGCAGGACTCACAGACTCGTTCTCTATAATCACTCTGACAGGGAGATTGTATCGTTTTCCACTCCGAAAAATTATGCTCATGGCCATCCAGCACTTCGTAATAAAAGGAATTCTGTTTTCCTCCATATTTTACAGTCGCAGCCCTCTGTCCTACGGTATTCGTGTCAAAACCTGTTATCGTGTAGGCTCCGGCTGCTATCTCCCTTGATTCTTTCGTATAATTCGCTGTCACCTTAATTCCGGTACTATCTACTTTGTCTCCTTTAAAATACGACAATATATTCGGAGGAACAATTGTAAGGGATAATAATTCATTTGCTGTCTTCTTTGTCTTTATTATTATTTTATTGTCAAGTTTTTGCACATAGCTTATAAAAAGCTTATTATCTGACGATGTAAGAGAAATGCTTTGGCCTGCGCTGCCTACGTCTAATCCTTCCTGCACATAGCTGTCTTTTCCAGTGTCATACTGATAAACCTTTGTATTCCCCTCTCCTGATGTGGAAGATACAAGAACATACAAATTTCCCTGTGTTACGGATATACTTGGCTCAAATGCAGAAATGCCAGAACTATTTCCTGTCTTCCAGTTTTTCCCATCATAGGATGCCATCTTCAAATCAGAACCGCCAAGCGGAATGTATATTTTCCCGTCCAACGACACCATATCATATGTATTTCCTGAAAATGATCCATTGTCTACCTCGGTAAAGTTTGAATTTCCATCATACCTGAATACTTTGATTGTATTTCCTGTAGATGCATCCCTTACTGCCGTGTATATTTTTCCATTCATCTCACATACTTTAGGCTGACCGCATAAATTTTCAAAGAACTTCCCTATCTCTGTAAAATTATTATTTTCTATTTTTCCTAAAACGGCTCTGCTGCTTTCCTCTGCATATGTGATATATAACCCCTGTGTTGTTTCTTTAATATCGAGATCGCTGCCTACATTATTTCTTCCTGTCAATATATCTGTCCATGAACCATTTCCGCTGCATTTTTTTATATATAACTTTTGTTGATTTGTGATGTATGCAAGGTACAACTCATTTTTATATGAAAATAATTTTTTATCTGATAATCCTCCGCTGACTTGTACCTTATTTCCTAATGCTGTCCATCCATTATTTTTATAATTGTAAAGTTGGAAATTTCCGCTCGTGAATGCTGTAGGATTATATGTAACGAGATATTGCATCCCATTACATGATGTTATTGCGGTGTTTTTATTGCCACTAAATTCGCCTGAACTACTGTCTGCAAACCCTGTGTCCTTCCACAAGTCAAAATCTGCTCCATTTGGGACAGACACATCCAGAGTCATCTGGCTGCCGTCGCTGTTTCTTTTTACATTGCTGATAACAATTCCTGAATTGGTTCCGTCTGAAAATGTCAGTGCCCCGTCTTCAAGCTTTTTATCTAAATCTTCATGTCCTATGGATGTCCTGCCATTTTGATCTGATAACGCCGCATTCATCACAGTCAATTTCTCATTACAGGAACCATCTGCATTTGTTTCATAGCCATTCTGCCCTTTTTGCGGGCGAAATACATATATTCCGGTTTGTCCGCGATAATTGCTAAGTTCTGTAACAGTCGTATTTATACGATACACGATAACACCGGACATTTTATCGTCATACAGCGATGCGTCCAATGAGTCTTCGTTGTATTGGTTGTTGGATGTATATCTGGCTCCTGCTTTCCTGTATTCTATTACAAACAATTCATGTTCATTAAGCGGTGACTGCAATATATATGCCTGATTTCCAGATGCTTTATCCTGCGTATCCAATACAAGATTTTTCCTGCTCTCTTTGATTGTCTCAATATCCAGCCAGTTTGTAAATTTCATCCGGTTATATGCAAGGGGGTAAGACACCCTGGAACTCGCTGACGCCATGACATCCCAGATATGAACAGGATTGTTACACGGCTCTTTTGGATCCTTCGAATCTCCCCGGTAAAGATCTGGATAACCCAGCGTATGAAGGAACTCATGAATAATAACTCCCGATTCCTGATCCAAAACCCTATCTGTACTGAGCATATTATATGTTCCGATACTCTTATTGCTCCATTTTACGCTAGAGGATGGAAAATTACTCTTATGCGATACGAGCGTAGGAATATTTGTAGAAGAACTAGACGAAGGAGGCTCTCCTTTCATAATAACGGTCAGGTTATCTATAATTCCGTCTCTATCATAGTCAATTAACTGATCTGAGATGCCCGGAACCTGTTTCAATACCTGTTCAATAACCATAGAGTCCACGTTCTTTTCCTGCGCCTCTTTTTCGCTCATGGAAAGCTGACAGGATTTAATCGCTGTTCCGTTGTCCTGCGGGAATATGTTATGTATCTCAAACTTTCCATAGGAAACCGTCTTCAGATAATTTTTCATTGATCTTCCGTGTTCACCATTATAATACTTTATAATCTTGTCACGGTTTGTTTTATTGGCAAAATAAGCTGCATCTGACGATGCATTGTTTCCGGAAAAATGTGCGAACAGCACTACATTGGCAAAATCTCTCTTCTGGATGTCAGATGCCTTTGCATATGTGCTTATATCAAAAATCCCAGCTAATAAAGATATTAATATACATGATGCAATAATCTTTTTTCTCATATGCCCTACCCCCCCCCTCCCAAATTTAAGTATGCATATTTTCGCAAATTAAAGTTAAAATACCATTAAATTCTAACAATTTTCAATCAAAATTTATTTTGCCCTGCAGCCATACATCTCCTTTAAATCGTCTCCCAGGCGCAAGTTCTCCGATAACTCTTGAACAGGGAACGCACAAATCAAACTGCAGATCATTTACCTCCAGTTTCATGACATAAAGTTCCACTCCTGTATAGCTGTTTTCTACTGTTTCATAATCCAATATTGTTCCAAGAATTGAATATTTGTCACATTCGATTCCATAAGGCATGATACTCGTATCGACAATACTGAGGATATCCTCTTTGACCAGCCTCTTTGACACTTTTGAATATGTATCAATGTCCTCCAGAGTAAGGCTTTCAATCGCTTCCGGATCCCCTGTCTTTGCAGCATTAACAAGCTGCATCCGATTTTTTGAATGCTGCTTCTGCGTCTTTTCCTGCGTTTCATTTTTTTGCACAGGGAGAAGTATCATTCCCTGATTGCTGAGAGCCGAAAGAGTCACGGAAGAAAAACCTACTTTGCTGTATCGGCTCCTGCCCAGCCTTTTTAAATATTCTAATTTATTCTGTACATAAAAGATGAGATTGATAGATACTTTGGAATCTTCACATATCCCGTAATATCCGGTGTCATCACTTTTTCGCTCAATCGCGACATCATCATATGACGTGATCCCACTGCCTGAAAAGTACGGAAAATAATATTGATTTCTAAGATTAAAATCTCTTCCTATATCCCCAAACAAAGTAATCCCTATTCTCTTGCCATACTCTTTCCTGTATTCTCCATAATCTGTCACTTCATCTTCATATGTCAGCTCATGCGCGGTGAAATCCCTTTTTACCTGATGAAGGATTTCACCCAGCTCTTCTTTTTTTTCAAAATAAAAACCAATTGCACGCAAATAACGATGCATAATTATTTCCTCTTAATCTCAGCCATTCCACCCATATAAGGACGCAGCACTTCGGGGATTCTTACGCTGCCGTCTTCCTGAAGGTTGTTCTCCAAAAATGCGATTAACATTCTCGGAGGAGCTACTACAGTATTATTCAGCGTATGTGCAAAGTATTTATTTCCGTCTTCTCCCTTTACCCGGATTCCAAGCCTTCTTGCCTGTGCATCGCCCAGATTAGAACAGCTTCCAACCTCAAAATACTTTTTCTGCCTTGGAGACCATGCCTCTACGTCGCAGGACTTCACTTTCAAGTCTGCCAGATCCCCGGAGCAGCACTCAAGCGTACGCACCGGTATATCCAGCGTGCGGAACAGATCTACCGTATTTTTCCACAGCTGGTCGTACCAATACGGGCTTTCTTCCGGTTTGCACACAACAATCATTTCCTGTTTTTCAAACTGATGGATACGGTAAACGCCTCTCTCCTCAATTCCATGAGCGCCTTTTTCTTTACGGAAACATGGAGAATAGCTCGTGAGAGTCTGCGGAAGCTGATCCTCATTCAACATTGTATCAATGAATTTTCCAATCATCGAATGCTCACTTGTACCGATCAGATATAAATCTTCGCCCTCAATCTTATACATCATGGCATCCATTTCCGCAAAGCTCATAACGCCAGTCACTACATTGCTCCGAATCATGAATGGCGGAATGCAGTATGTGAAGCCTCTGTTTATCATAAAATCACGGGCATAAGTAATTACCGCAGAGTGAAGCCTTGCGATATCGCCCATCAGATAATAGAATCCGTTTCCCGCGACTCTTCCGGCACTTTCAAGGTCAATTCCTTTAAAGCTATCCATAATTTCCGTATGGTATGGAATATCATACTCCGGTACTGCCGGCTCTCCAAATTTCTCAATTTCCACATTTTCACTGTCATCTTTACCGATTGGTACAGATGGATCAATGATATTTGGAATTGTCATCATTATCTTTTTAATTTTTGCTTCTACTTCCTTCTCCTCTGCAGACAGATTTTCTACCCGTTCTGCATTCTCCTGTACTTTCTTCTTTAACTCCTCTGCTTCTTCCTTCTTACCTTTCGCCATACAAGCTCCGATCTGTTTGGAAATTGTATTGCGCTCTGCACGGAGTCCTTCTACCTCCTGCTTTATATCTCTATTCCTCTGATCTAATTCTAATACGTCGTCCACCAAAGGTAATTTTTCATCCTGAAATTTTTTCTTTATATTCTCTCTTACCACATCCGGGTTCATTCTTACAAATTTAATATCTAACATGCTCTTTTCCTCCTAAGTTGGTATTATTTTATTTTTTGACATCTTTTACATCCATCTCATAATTTTCAAAAATAGCCTTGTCCAATGCTTCTGCCTCTTCCTCAGCTAGTTCGACGTAACTCTCGCCTTTAATAATTTCCTTTATATAAGTATAACATCCTTCTCTGCTATGCATAGCATTCATAATCCATCCATTATTATTCTTATCCAGAAGTGCTACTGCAAAACTCAGTTTTCCACCCATTTCGTTAAATGCATCATATTTTACAATGCCTGTCTTTTGAAATCCTTTTTCATACTTTTTAAACAAATCTTTGATATCTGACCGGTTTTGTTTTGTTATCTTGAGTATAGAGTCTACTTCTCCGAATTTTTCTTTTAGGCTCTCTTCAAGAGTTTTCCCATTTCTTCCTTTCATAAACGTATTATAACTACTTTGTAATTTATTATATTTTACGGTAAGGTTCACATACAAAACAAACAACACGACAATCAAAATCAATAGGAATAA
>OFGO01001587.1_pt1 | contig 15945 bp, 26 predicted proteins | sample 1521761 | NCBI WGS metagenome assembly OFGO01 (sample SAMEA3504128, study PRJEB24116) | mouse gut metagenome | biome: mouse gut; feature: mouse-associated habitat; material: faeces | place: Denmark | collected 2011
ACATCTTGTCCAGGTCATTGGCCTGGAGCACCATGCCGTTGATTTGCTCTTGCAGCCGCTTGGCCGCCGCCGATGGGCTGTGCACTTTCAGCAGCTCCGTGGCAATGGAGGGGTCCGTCACCAGCTCCGTGGTTTCTTTCAAGAGCTTCTCATTGATGAGCCGGTGCCGCTTGATGACATTCTCAATGTTTTCCTTGATTTTGATTTCCATGGTTAAAATCTCCTTTTCGTGTATTTATGGCCCCCGTATTGTGTCAAGCTGGAGGGCCAGGCCTGGACCTTTCGGACGGGAGGGCCCCGGTGAAAAAGGAGAAAAGCCCAGGGCCCTCATGCCCTACTTACAAAGGAGGCCAAGGCGGGCTGTTGTCCGCCCACGTTACCCACCTGTAAAATGATGTTGGGAACGGTCCTATAAGCTAATATTAGCGGGTGCCAAACGTCAACAAAGGCCAGCAGGGGGAGCTATCCGGCTCCCCCTGCTATGTAATCAATCATCAAAAAAGTAATGGTCCAGATGATACCCAAAAACCCCGGTTTTATCACTTCCATATTCATCAAAGAATTTGTCAAGAGAAATAAAGCCGTTAAAACCATCCTCCGGGTGAACAATTCCCCTTGCGTATTCCCTGCTTGCTGCCGTTCTGGCCTCTTTTTCCATCCACTTTATTGCGTAGCTCCCAAAATCTCCACGCTTTGCGTCATAGCGGTTTGCGGCCTCAATAAGTGCAAGGGCCATTTCCTGCCTCATATCTTCAAGGCAAGCGCAGCAGGCTAAAAACTTCATCTTGTTCACCCGAAAAACATACCTTGTCAAACGGTCTATGTATTCCGACACAAGAGCATTTCGTTCCTCCACGATCATGCCATTCCTTATGCCGTCCTCCCGGTATGAAAAGCCGATTTCCTCCGGCGTGCAACGGAACAAAGCCGCCAGGCGGGGAATAAAGCGCTCCGCCGGTTTGTGTGAGCCGTTTTCCCAGGCACTCACCACCGTTTTGTTGTTCGCCCCGACAGCTTTAGCCACTTCTTCACGGGTCAGGCCGCACTCCCGGCGCTTGAGCTCCAGCTTACTCATTTCCCGGTCCGTGCGGACCACCTCAAGCCGTTTGGGCGGGTCCGGGGCCTCCAGCCCGTGCCCACGGTAGAACGCCGCCAGACGGCTCCACAACTCAGGAGATGGGGGCCTCCGCCCCTGCTCCCATGTTGCCACAGTAGACGCACCAGCCCCAACGGCTTTGGCAAGCTCCGCCCGTGTAAGACCCAAAGCCTCCCGGTTGGTCTTTATCCAATTTTCCATAATATTCCTTTCTACACCCTGCCGCCCGGTGCAAAAAGGGCGCAAAGGTGCCTTGTTTAGCTGACCTGGTTTTTCTCCCGCCGCTCAGAGGTTGCAGCCTCTGGGTGGTGGTTTGGTTGATATAAGGTTTTATTAGGTTCATCCCTCACTTTCCGGGCTGGGGTACACTGGAACAGATTTTGGGCTGTTTCTATAAGCACACCCTTATTAGAGAGTTTTAGAGCTTTTTGAGAATTTCAAAAACTCTCTAATTTTCTCCAATTGCCCTATTTCACCTAAAGCTATATAAAAAAGTGTTCCAAGTGTTCCATGGGGGTTAATGCCTTGCGCCGCAACGGTTTGGGCCTGGAACACTTGCAAAAAATTCTGTTCCAAGGTGGCTTTTGAAGTGTTCCAGGTGTAACATTTGAATGTTACAGTAAAAGCCAATGTTACAAGTCCGTTGGCAAACGTTACGGGGCAAGTGTTCCAGTCAATCAGAAATGTTGTGGACAAAGACCCGCTGCCGCCCGTAGGGGTGTTCTGGGGGCATCTTGCCCTTTTTCTCCCACCCCGGCAAGCTGCTGAGAATGGCATTGATGCGACGGGCCTCCGTCTGGGTCATGTCCTCCGGGCGCTTGCCCAGGGCATCTATCCAGACCTCAGCAGCGCACCCCCGGCGGCGCTCCGTGGTAGACGGGGGTCGCCTTGGGCCACTCCAGCCCAGGAGGTTGCCGCCTCTGGGCCGGGGGGGGGTGTTGTTCATTTGCGAAAACCGCTCTTTGTTGCGGCCTTGAAATAGGCGGCGCTTTTCCTGTAAAACTTCTTGAGCGTGCTGTGGGCGGCCCTACTCTCCGCCTCAGCTATGAGCACGTCACCATCTAAAGGCTCATTCGGACCAACCCATTTCTTGCGGGCGTAGTCCCTCAGAAAAGCCTCCGAAAGACCGTTGCGGCGGTAGGGCTCAAACGAAAAGAGCCGGTCCAAAACCTCCTTTGCTTTTTCCTGCTGGGTCATGGTGTAACATCTCCTTGTAACAGTAACATCGCTGGCCATATAGGGGTATGTATTGCGGTTAGGTAATCAGGTAATTTTACAATCTTCTCTAAATTACCTAAACTCTCAATTTTTCAACTTTTAGACTTTGATATATGGAACGTTACAACGTTGAAATTCCAAGGGTTTTGCTGTGTAACAGTGGAACAAAGGCAATCTGACTTTTCACACGGGGCAAGTGGAACAATTAGAGAGTTTAGGACGATTGTTCCAGGGGGTATTACCTCCTATTGTTCCGCTCATGGGCTTTTTACAAAGCCTCTGCACTTTCCATGGGGGCCGAAACGGATTGAGCCGTCTGTTTCCCGCCAGCCAGGGAGGGTGGAAATAATTCGGTTGATGTTCCGTGTGGCCTTGTTGGTCAGGTCCTCCGGCGGGTGACGGAACGCCTCCGCCCAGACCTCAGCGGCACACACCCGGTCACGGGGGGCCACAGGTATACGGCTTTTCAATGTGGCTGACGGCCTCAAAAGGCCGTAGTCTGTCACGGTGGTACTGCCGCTCCCCCTCCAATACAAGAGCCGGTTTTTGAGTGGCCAGCGCTCCCAGCCTACCGGCACAGGGCGGGCCAGAAATTCCATGATGGTTTGGCGGGTGTTTTCCGCCTCCCGCTTGTCCCGTGCGGCCTCATAGGGCGTGATGACCGGGGCCTCCCGCTGATAGGCCGCTTGGCAATCCTCCAGCGTGGGCAAAGCGTAGGGCTTGACGGTGGGCCGGTCCTGGGCCGTAAATCCATAGCCCAGGACGGTGGCCAGCTTTTTGGCGGTGGTCTTGGAACAGCTCCCCCGGCTTTTCAGCCGGGAAAGCATGGGCGGGGTGATACCGGCCCTTGCGGCCAGCGCTTGCCCGGACAAGCCCGCCTGCCGTTGCAGAGCCTCCAGGCGCTCCTTGTCGATTTTCACACCCTCACCCCCGGCTCCAGATGTGGGTGGCCAGCCAGCTCTCTTTCTGCTGGGCCTCATGGCGCTCCACCAGCTCCGCCACGTCCAGCTTGACGGTCAGCTTGTCCGGGGTGCCCGCCTCCAGCAAGGTGTAGCCGTTGCGGTCCAGCATCCGCTCCAGCAACTCATTGGAGCTCTGGCCTACCAGCGTAGCCGCCTGGAGCTGTTCCTTGGTCACGGTGATGGTCAGGGCCTCCTCCCGGCCCGTGCGGTGGTCGTGGGCGATGACGGGGAACGCCCGCAGGATGATGGTGATCTCATTTTTCATGTTCATTACCTCCAAGTTTCGATCTGGCCCGCCGTCTGGGCCTCCAGCCAGTCCTCCAGCTTGCGCCGGTCGATAAGGATTTTCCGCCCCATGCGGAAAGAGGGGAAGTCCTTGATGTGTACCATGCGGTACATCAGATCATCGGACACGCCCAGCAGGGCGGCGGCCCCCTTGATGTCCAGGGTCAGGGGCGCTTGCGTTGTGGTGCCGTTCATGTGCTCAAACCTCCTTGATGATGTCCGTGACGGGGACGCCCAGGCCCGCCGCCAGCTTGCCGATGGTTTTCGGCTCCGCCGTGCCCCGGCGGAGGATGGTGCTGACGTTTTGCCGGGAAATCCCGCAGCTCTCCGCAAGGGCCGATTTGGTCAGGCCCCGCTCCGCCAGCATCACGTCAATGCGCTGTGTGTTGATGGTCATGTGTTCTGTTCACCTCCCAATTTATTCATCGAATAAAAGATAGCATATTCAACGAATGAAGTCAAGTACATTTTATTATTCTCTTGAATAAATTTTTATTGCTTTTCCGCTCTTGGTGTGGTATGCTGTCCGTGGAGGTGATTACATGACCACAGGCGAACGCATAAAAGCCGCCCGGAAAAGAGCCGGGGTAACTCAGGCGCAGCTTGCGGAGCAAAGCGGCGTAGCCGCCATTTCAATCCATCAATATGAGGCAGGGAAACGCAATCCACAGCTTGAGCCAGTCTTGCACATAGCAAACGCCCTGGGCGTCCCTGTCCAGGAGCTGGTGGAGGATTGGAGCGCTATGGATCCGGAGGACGTGAAAGACGCTATTGTGCACGGCGGGCCCATCGGCAAGGTGGCCGAAAACATGAAACGGCTAAACCTCACAGGCCGGGAGCGGGTCCTTGCCTATTCGGCGGACATGGTGAAGATACCCGAATACCGGGCCCCAGAGCCGCCGCAGGGCACCCTTGCGCCCTCAGAGGGTACAGATACCACCCCGCCCCCAGACGGCCCACAGCGGCCCCCAGAGGGGCAGGAATGAGGGCAAAAAAAAGAACCGCCCAGAGGCGGCAACCTCTGAGCGGCGAGATGCACAAAAATACCAGGTCAGCTAAACAAGGCACCCTTGCGCCCTCTCAGTGTACCACAGGAGGGCCGGGTGTGTCAATCGAAAAAGGAGGCACATCATGGCGAAAAGAGCCGCAAACGGGGCGGGGAGCGTCCACAAGCGCACGCACACCCGCAACGGCAAGACTTACACCTATTGGGAGGCCCGTATCACCACGGGCCGGGACCCGCTCACCGGCAGACAGGTCCAGCGGACTTTCTCCGGCAAGACACAGCGGGAAGTTGTGGAGAAGATGCAGGCCGTGGCCGTGGAGGTCAACCGGGGCACCTACACCCCGCCCTCCAAGATGACGGTGGGGGAATGGTTGGACATTTGGCAGCGGGACTATCTGGGCGGGGTAAAGCCGTCCACCCGCTCCTCCTATGAGGGCAACATCCGCTTGCACATCAAGCCCGCCTTGGGAGCCGTCCGCCTGGACCGCCTCCACCCCCACAACATCCAGGCCTTTATAAACTCCCTGGAGCTGTCCCCGCAGACGGTCCAGCACGTTTACATGGTCTTGCGCGCGGCGCTGGAGCGGGCCGTCTACCTGGACTACATACCCAAAAATCCCGCCGCCCGGTGCATACTGCCCAAAAATGAGCGGCAGGAGGTAAAGCCCCTGGACGATGGGCAAGCCGCCGCCCTGCTGGACGCCGCAAAGGGGACTGATCTGGAGCACCTTGTCACCGTGGCGCTGTTCACGGGTATGCGGCAGTCGGAGCTGCTGGGCCTCACCTGGGACAGCGTGGACATGGAGCGGGGCACGATAACGATTGACAAACAGCTTGCCCGGTTTGAGCACCGGGAGGGTGGGCTGTTCCTCTCCCCCAAAAGCGGACGGCCCCGGACGCTCACCCCGGCCCCGGCTGTTATTCGGGAGCTCAAGGCCCAGCGCCGCCGCCAGCTTGAGATGCAGCTCCGGGCGGGGCCGGAATGGGACAACGCCCACGGCCTTGTGTTCACCAGCGCCACGGGCGGGCCGCTGGGCCAGCAAGCGGTGGATTACCACTTTAGACGGCTTGTAAAGGCCGCAGGCCTGGAGGGGGTCCGCTTTCACGATTTGCGCCATACATACGCCGTGAACGCCATCCGGGCGGGGGATGATATAAAGGCCATTCAGGGCAATCTGGGCCACGCAAGCGCCGCTTTTACGCTGGACCGTTACGCCCATTTCACGGAAAGCATGAAACAGGCCAGCGCCGCCCGTATGGAGGGCTTTATCAAGGAAGTGCTGGAGCGGTAAGAAAGCGGAAATAAGCGGAAAACAGGCCGGGAGCGGGAAAAGGAAAACCGCCCCGGCCCTTGTGCCGCAACGGTTTAACGCCGTTTTTATCCGCTGTTGTTTCATATTCAGATATTCCGCCAGGGGCTCCGTGCCTCTGGCCGGGGTCCGGAGCCGGGCCCACAGCTCAGAAATGAGCATGGTCTGGGGCGTCCAGTTCATGGCCCGCCGGTTGTTTCCGGCGGAGATTGTTATTTTGCGGTCATATTGCATGGAGGGTTACTCCTTTTCGTGGTCTTACAACTTATGGCGGTATAGCTTTAGCTTTCGGCGGCCTATATCGTATTCAAACTTTACGCCATGCTGGAGCCCCAAAAGAAACGGCCTATTTTTCCAATTCCCTCTTGAGGCTACGCTGACTATTCCCCAGCATCCGAAGTCCTCACACCATACGGGCTCCCCGTCCATTTTCCGCAGCTCTGCCAGGGTCAGGGGCTCATTGGGCACGGGGGCAAGCACCGCCCGGTCATCCCAGTATTCGGTGGCCCCCACCTTGCGGGGCCGGGTGCCATAGGCCTCAATCCAGTCCGGCAGGCTCTCATTGATGGCGTCAAAGGTCAGGCCCCAGCCTTTGCAGGCGTCCACGGCGGCCTGGAGCAGCGTGCCCTCCCGGCATGTCCAGAGAATGAGCCCGGCCCCGGCGGTCTGCCGTTCCTTGGCCTTGGCAATCACGGCCCAGTTGGGAGCTCCGATGCCGGGGTATGCGTTCACACACAGGCAGCCGTCAAAGTCAATGGCAATGGCGTCCCTCACCGAAAGCACCTCCCCGTCCTTTTGTCCCGGAGCTCAATGCGGGCCAGCAGCTCAAAGCCGCTTTCCGCTATGATGTACTTGAGGACTTTGATGAGGAAATTGACCTTTCCGTCCAGCTCCGCCTCCTCACGGATGATGGGCTTTAATGCGTGGTAGGCCGTGGGGTCCGGGTAGCCGCTGGCGTTGAGAAAAGGGTTTTTGTTGTCAGGCATCATGGGCCTCCTTTACGGCTCTCTGGGCCCACTTCACGCCGGGGTCCTTGTCGGTGAGGACCCGCCCGCTGGCGCACTTGACGCACTTGATGCGCCAGTGTCCGGCGTGGCGCTCAAAGTGGCCATAGCCGGGCGGGGTCCAGGTCCCGCAGCAGTAGCAGCGGCCAGGGTATTTGTTTCTTGCCATTTGGGTCACCTCTTTGCGATTTCTTCAAAAACAATGGTTTTGGGCAGGATGCCCTTGCACACATAAACGCTGCTGAACGGAGGATTTAGGGAGGGGGCGGGGTCCTCATAGCTTTTGAAATAGGCCACCCGGCGGTTGAAATACATAATTTCAAAGTCGTGCGCTCTGAACATTTCAAACCGCCGCTGGCTTTCAAAGAGGCCCACCACCCCCACCAGCATGGCAAAGGGCTTGCCCAGGTCAAAAAGCCGTTCCAGCACCTCTCCCTTGAGGGAATAGGGCGGGTTGCTGATTATGTAGTCACAGGCCGGGGGCTCCGTGGAAAAGAAGTCCTTGCCGGTGGAGAGGTGCGTGGCGGTCACCTGGTAGCCAAACAAGCGGAAAATCCGCACGAAAAGGCTTTCCTCCGTGTCAAACGGGCACCATATAGAGATGGGCCGGTCTGAGTAAGGGGGGGGGAGATGCCGGAGCAGAGGGGTGATTGCATAGGCCGGGGTGTAAAACTCATCATTTTTGCTGTTGGCCACCTCCGCCACCTTAAAGCCGCTCACCGGCCCCTCCGGCAACGCCCGGCGTCCTCATTGGGCACCCAGTCCTCCACCACGATGACCGGCTCACCGGGGCCCTTGTCACAGATAAAGTCACCCTCCCCGATATAGACACAGTGGTCACACATCCCAGGGTCACACATCCAGGGCTTGTCCCGGTGCTGGTATTTCTTGCGCTTTTTCATGTTCGGCCTCCTCTTTCATAAAGCGTTCTCCCAGCTCGAACACACCACGGGGCTGGCCTTTATAAAAGCCTTTCATGGGACGTTCTAACTGGCGTTGTAGGTCTTTGAGCTTTTCCCAGTACAAAGGGAGATATTTGCGGATGTTTCGCAGTTCTTTGAGGTTTTTATTACAACAGCACCAACAGGAAACACGGTCCAGGATGTCATATAGACGGACAACACCAGCACCGCCATCTTCCTCCCAAAAGTAGCCCGCCGCATAGCACAGCTCCAGACAGGCGGCCTCTGTCAGCTTGTAGCTGGCAAGAGGGAAGATTTTATAGGGCTTTCGTTCTTTTTTGAGCCGGTCATGTTCGTCTGCCGCTATGCCAACATACACCTTTGCGCCAATGCTTTCTGCATATCGGTCAAGGGCTTTGAGCTTGCAGGTAGTCCCCCACCGGCAAAGGCCGCCACACCAGCCATACCCACGGCGCTCACGTCCTTTAACGGGGCGCTCCAGCATGTCATAAAGAAAAGGCCTGTCTGGGTGTAATTCTATGTAGCGGATGCCGTTTTTGCGGAGAAGTGGGAGAACGGCATCACGCACATTGTAGAGGGCTTGAAATTCCATCCCGGTGTCGTAAAAGACCACCTCATCCAGTGGCAGGCCGTGCTCAATAATGGTGAGTATCATGGCCAGGCTGTCCTTGCCGAAAGAGCACGATGCAATATATTTCATGGGTGCCTCCCCGGCCCCACCACCGCTACTGGCGGGGGGGGCTTGTCATTTCATGGGTCTATGTGTTGCCGGGTGCGTTTTTTCCGGCGGAAAAATCAATCGGCCCTAAAGCCGTGCTTGGCCAGGTAGCGCTCCGCCTGGGAATACTGGGTAAAGGTCCGGCTCTTGCGCCGTTGACGGTCACGGCCCAGGACGATGGTGGAGCCAATGCCCTGGATGAGCCACTGGTCTTTGCCGTTCTTGCGGATGGGGTTAAAATAGACCGCCTCACCTTTGTCGTTAATCATGTGCATGGCTCAAGCCTCCTTGGTGGTAAGTAAAAGAGCTTTTCTGTCACCTTGAATTGATTGCTTTTGTTGCGGTCCAGGGTACGGGTAAAAGGGCGCTCCCAGACACAGACGATGCCCGGCGGGGCCTCCTGTTCACTGACAAAAACAGCGTGGCCGGTATCGGCCAGGAGCTGCATGGCCCTCCAAAATTCGGCGGTGTCAAAGACCTCTCCGCCGTAGCCGGTTGTGTTGTTATAGGGCGGGTCAGCGTAGATGACGGAGCCGGGAGGGATGCCCAGGTGGCGGTAGTCCCCACAGACAAACTCCGCATTTTGCAGGGTGGCCATATCTTTGAGTAAAGAGCGCTTGCTTTGCAGGGCGTAGTTGGTGCCGGTGGCGTTTCTGGCGTAGCCTCCAAACCATTTGCCGCCAAAGCTGCACCCAAAGCCTACAAAACCGGCCAGCACGGGGTCCCAGTCCTTATGGGCCTTGATGAGCTGGTATTGGTCCGGGGTGATGAGCTCCGGCAGCTCGTAGCCATTTTGGACGCCCCGCAGCATGGCGATGAGATAGGCGTGCTTGTCATTGAGTATCTTGCGGGAAAAGCCTTGCACCTTGCTCTCCACGGCGCAGGACCCGCAAAATAGGCTGACAAAGCAAGCCCCCCCCGTGCGGAGATTAGCCGGGCAATTTGAGCGGATATACGGGATTTCCCTCCCTGGTATCTCATTGGGTTCTCCCCCCCCGTCAGGCTGATAATGTCAGCGATTGACCGGGCAATCCGGCTTTTTCCGCCCTGATACTGCAAGGTCAATCAATCCTTTCTAAAAGGTGTTTTAGGTCCACTGTTCCGCCATAGCGGCGGCGATGCCGGGGAATGTTTTGGCCCGGTTTAGTGGGTCCCGCTCCCGGCGGCCTTGAAAGCGTCTGTAATTGCCGTGGGCATCTTTGCATCCGCCGTTTACCCAGGGGGTGACGCCCTCTGTGATGATTTTGGTGGGGGTCAGCGGCGGCAGGTTCTTGAGCCACAGGCAGGTCCGCTTTGTGTATGGGTGCCCAAACTGCCACGGTTGCACCGCCTGAGTGTAGGGCGGCAGGCCCACAATTTTCATGGGAGTGGGATTTTCAACGGCTATTTTTTCACACTCAGCGGTCAGAAAGCGCATAAAGAAAGCCTTGGCCTCCATCGCCTTTGCATATCGCTCTGGGACAATTTCACCCTTTACTCGCATACGGACAGCGCTGGCGTTGGTGAGGTAGGTGCACGGCGGAAAAGCAATAATCATGTCCCACCGGCCCAGTATGTAGTGTGGGGCTCCATCGCAGGTGTAGAAAAAGGCGTACCCGTCAAGCAAGGGGAGCACGTCCTGCTGGATGTGCCACTCTGGATGCCCGCCGGAGCAAGGGATGAGGTCACAGCTATATGCCTCATGACCACGTTGCCGCAAGGCTACGGCAACGGCTTGGCTTTCTTCACAGGCAACAAGGATTTTCATACGGCCTCCCTCAGCCCGCCGCCGCATGGGTAGCGGGGGGGGGGCTTGTTCAATCAGTCTTTTCTAAAGAATTGCCCCACCCAGCCGTCCGCATTGAGGGGCAGGTCCGGGGCCCAGGAGATGGGCCGCCGCATGATGTCCACCACCGTCTGGAGCATGGTGTCCTCATCGGCAAAGGGGGCCACGTCAATGACCACCTCATCATGAACGTGGAACACCACCGGCAGCCCGGCGGCCTCCAGGCGCTCAATGGCATCCGCCAGACAATCACGGGCAATGGCCTGGACGCAGTTCTCCACCAGCTTGCCGCCGTAGGTTTCGATGCGTTTCCAGCGCTTGGTCTTTTGGTCCATGCCCATGTATGAAATGGAGGGCTTGCCCCACTGATTTTCACCGATGCCGGGGGTGTTATAGTAGAGCTTGCGCCCAGAGGGGAGGGTGATGGTCATGCAATCCGTCCCCTGGTTGTAGTCGTACTCATGGGACAGGATGAGCCCGTTGAGGCCTATGGAACCGCCCTGGGTGATGACCTGCACGGCGGCGTTGTCCATGGAATACCACAGGTCACGGATGCGCTTGTTGGCCTCCCGCCAGCGGCCCACGATGTCCGGCAGGTCCTCCTCCGGGATGCCCATGTCCAGGGCTCCCATGTTAATGAGGGCCCCGGTGCTGCCCTGGTAGCCCAGGGCCAGCTCCGCCACCTTGCCCTTTTGCCGCAGGGAATACTCAGGATTTCCCTTTTTAATGCGCTCAAGGGGGACGCCAAACATTTGGGAGGCGCTGGCCTCATAAATCTTGCCGTGGGTGCGGAACACCTCCAGCCGCCATTGTTCACCGGCCAGCCAGGAGATGACACGGGCCTCGATGGCCGAAAAGTCAGCGTCAATGAGGACGTGGCCCTCCGGGGCAATAAAAGCGGTGCGGATGAGCTGGCTGAGGGTATCAGGTACGGAGCCATAGACCGCTTTGAGGCCGCCCAGGTTGCGCTGGCGTACAAGGTCACGGGCAAGGGCCAGGGGCTCCGTATAGGTGCGGGGGAGGTTCTGGACCTGCACCAGCCGCCCAGCCCAGCGCCCCGTGCGGTTGGCCCCGTAGAATTGGAGCAGCCCACGGACACGTCCGTCCGGGCACACAGCGGCCTCTATGGCGTCATATTTCTTGGTGGAGGTCTTGCCCAGCTCCTGGCGGATTTCAAGCATACGGGTCACCTGGGGGCTGTTGCTGTCCTTTTTCAGCAGGCGGACCACCGTGTCCTTGCGCAAGTCCCCCAGCTCCTCCCCGGTTTCCTCCTGGAGCCATTTGGTGAGCTGGGCCACGCTGTTGGGGTTGTTGAGGCCGGACAGGCGCATGGCCTCCGTCATGAGGTTCTGGCGCACGGTGTCCCCCAGGTAGAGAGCCCCGGACACCATCTCCATGTCCACGGCCACGCCACGGGCATTGATGATGAGGTCCGTTTCCCATTGCTTTTGCACCCAGTCAGGGACGGGGTAGGAGGCCAGCCGCCGGTCAATTTCCATTTCGGTGACCACATCCTGGCGGTTGTACTCCTTGAAAAGCTCCCACTTGGCGGGGTCATGCTGGGGCAGGTTGCGGGTGCGGCCACCGTTGGCCTTGGAGGGGGCGCAGGGCGTACAGAAATAACGGATGAGGGCCTTGCCGGTGTTCAGCTTGCGCTTGTCCTCCAGCAGCCCCAGGGCCCGCCCAGTGGCCTCCAGGCCCGCCGTATAGCCGCAGTAAAGGCCATGGAACATGGTGCACCGCCACTGGTCCGGCGGCAGCCATCCCAGGAATTTGGACAGACAGCCCCACTCAAAGGGGGCGTTGTATGCGTGCTTGATAAACTCCGGGCTGGTGATGGCCTGGACCAGCCACGGGGGCAGGTACGCCCCCGTGGTCAGGTCTATTACCTCAACAGGTGCACCATCCAGGCTGTATGCGAAAAGCAGAATTTCAAAGTCCGGGCTGGAGATGTACTTTTGAGCCCCGGCCTTGGCAATCGGGACGCTGGAAAAGGTTTCAAGGTCAATGCTCAGATGGTGCATAGCGCCGTCCTTTCTTAATTACGGAAAGCCTCATCCTTGGTGTAGAGCTGCATGATGTTCTCCGTGTTGATGCCACGGGTTTCCAGCTCCTCCAGCATGGCCTTAAAAAGCGGCGTGCCGGTCACATAGGTGGTGAGCTCATCGGCGGAGAGGCTGGTCACGTTGCGGAGGGACAGCTTGCGGGTGTCCCCCTCGCCGGTGGGCGTCCACACCGTGGGGTCAGCGAAAGTGGCCCGCTCAATGTCATCCACAAGCATGGCCTGGACCCGTGCGGGCTTTTGCACCAGCATCTTGACCGTGTTGAGGAGGTGGGCCGTTTCCATCTCCTTAACCTCAATGGCCACGCCATAGGCCATGACCCAGATTTTTCCGTCAAACCTCGTTTTCATTGTGCGGTCCTCCTATTACATGGGCTGGCCGGTGATGGGGTTGACACCGCTGGTGGTGTTCCAGGGCGGCGTGGCGGCGGCAGGGCCGGGAGCGGGGGGCTGATAGGCCGGAGCGGCAGGGGCCGCCGGATTGACACCGTAGGCGGGAGCCGCCGGAGCCGTGGGGTTGACGCCGTAGGCGGGAGCGGCAGCAGGGGCGGCACCTACCCCGGCGAAGTCCACAGAGGCGGAGGCGCTACCCGCCAGGGCCTCACCGTCACGGGTTTTCATGACATTGCCCAGGCCGCAGCCGATGCCCTTATTGCCGCTGTTGGAGTAGCCGAAAAAGCGGATGGTGACACGGGCATACATCCCGCTGTAAATGTCAGAGGGGGCCAGCTCACAGTTGATGTTGTCGATGCCCACCACCTGGGGCTTGTTCTTGGTGGAGGCGGTCATGACCCAGTGGCCCTTGCACTCATCGCCAAAGGGCACCCCGGAGGGCCGCACGCCGTCCCCGTCATAGATGGGCACCCGGAGCTGGGGCGGGCGGGCCCCGTTCCACACCTTGGACAGCGCCTCATTGGCAGCGGCTTGGATGGCGGCGTCAATGTCCGCCTTGGTGGCCACGTCCGTCTTGGGGATGAGCAGGGTGACGCTGTACTTGGGCTCCCCGCCCTGCTGGGCGGCCCTGGGGGTGGTCAGGTTGCAGTAGGACAGGCGGCACTCGCCGGTCAGCACTTTCATGGGGTCGTTCTGATACATAGTCATTTACTCCTTTACATGATTTTCATTTTGAGTTTCGTATCATTCCAAAGAGCCTGGATTTTCACCCAGCGCTCATATTGGCGTTTGGCCTTTTTAACGGCCCTGGTGAGCTCATCATTGTGGGCCCGGATGGCGGCGTCCCGCTCGATGTCTTTCCGGGTCCGCCGCACGGTGGCACGCTTTTCAATCAGCCGCCACTCCTGCTGATAGCGCACAGAGGCGGCGGTCCAGGCCTGCTTGCTCTCCGGCACGATGTCCTCAAGGAAAAGCTCTGTGTCCCGGATGGCCTGCTCATTCTCCCGGTCATCCCAGAGCATAATGGTGAAAATCTTGTGGACGTTCTTGACGGGCAGGTCCAGGAGGCTGGGCAGGTAGATGGTGGCGTGAAAGCTGTCTTGGGAAAAGCTCACGGTGTCACGCATCGGAGGACACCCCGGAAAAGTCAGCGGCGGCGGGGTTGTACGCCTCCCGCTTGTCAGAGGCCTCCGCCAGTTTGGGCTTGCCGGGGGGCTTGATGACGTAGCCGCCCACCGCCTCCTCAAAGGGCTTTTTGCCCATCAATTTCTCAAGCTGGGCCAGGGTCAAGGGCTTGCGCTCATAGATGACAGCCTCATCATAGCCCGCCTCCATGATGGCCTTGAGGGCGGCGTCCTGGTCCGTAAAGGCCCGGTCACTCCGCCCGGCCACCAGTTTCCAGCCGGGGATGGGCTTGCCGTTCAGCAGGGCCGTGGTGGCGTATTCCTCGAGGTCCTTGTACCACTGGACCAGGAGCTTGCCCCGGACCAGCAGGTCACCGATTTCCTCATCCGTGAGGAGGCCGGGGGCCTCCATCCCGCTGGCCTTGGCGGCCTCCATAGATTGCAGCTCCTCCGGGGAGAGGGAGCCCGCCGGGACACACCCGGCAAAGTCCTCCAGGGCGGTGTTGACACCGGCACGGGCCCGACACTGGGCCTTGCCCCGGCAAAACCGGCAATGGTCACCGGGGACAAACTCCCCCAGGCCTGAAAAGGCCTTTTGTGCGGTGGGCTTGATGCTCTCCCCCCAGGCCCGCAGCTCCTCCACCGTGATGGTGTCCGTGGTGTAGCTGTCAAGGCGGGGCTGGTCAATGCTCATGCGGACCTTTTTGATGGCGTCCCCGAAAATGGGGGCGTAGCGCTTGAGGGCACCCAGGGCATAAAGCCGCATCTGGGGGTTGCCCTCAGCGGACACGGGGACGCCCTTGCCGTGCTTGTAGTCGGTGATGCAAAGGGTATCTCCTCCAATCATCACACAGTCACAGGTGCCAAAGCCCTCCGGCACATAGTCCGCAAAGTCTACCTTGACCTCAGCGGCCACGGTGGGGGGGCTGTTGTAGGTCATGGCCTGCTCCAGCAGGTGCTCCAGGTAGAGGTCCGTGGTCTTGTCCATCTCCGGGTCATAGCGGGCCTCTTTCTTGAGCTTGTTGAGCCGGGAGTTATAGGTGCGGTTGGTCATGATGGTAAACTTCTTGAGGACCTTGAGCTCCGCAATGGCGTGGGCCAGGCGGCCCTCCTCCGCATAGTCGCTGGTGCTCTCCGGCAGCCCCTCCTCAAAGCGGGGGGCCGCCGTGCACGCCAGCCAGCGGGAGGCGGATGATGCGGAAAGCAAAGCGTGTTTCTCAGGAGGCATGGTGCACCTCCCTGGACTTCTGCCGCTGGCGGTGCTCATTGGCCTTGGATTTCTGCTTGCTGTCAGCCCGCAGATTGTTGAAGTAGAGCCGCCTCCGCTCCTTGCGTCCGGGGGATTTCTTCATGGGGCACCTCCTAAATCTGAGCGCCCAGGGCCCGCAGCTCCGTGGCAAAGACGCCATACTGGGCGGGCTGGAGCTGGGTGATGGCCTGGACGCCGTACTTGGTCAGCAGGGCCAGCAGGGGCTCCATCTTCCCGGCGTCCACCAGGGTGGCCCCGGCCTTGGAGATTTGGTCCAGGGTGTAGGTGGGGGCACCGGCCACCGGCATGACAGGAGCGGCGGTCTGAGGAGCCGGAGCGGGCGCAGGAGCGGGGGGCGTAACAGGGGCCGCCGGAGCCGGGGGCGGGGTCACGGGAGCGGGGGCCGGGCCGGGGGTCTGGGGCATGGCCGGAGCCGGGCCCGTGGCGGGGGCGGGCATCTGGGGCGGAACAGCCGCCGGAGCGGGCATCTGGGGCCGGGGAGCGTCAGGGGTCAGGATGTTGGGGTCCACCGTCATGGCAGCGGCCAGCTTTTCAACGGCAGCCACCAGGGCCGGGGCCTCCACGTTGATGGTCATGGACAGGTTACTCATTTTGTAAATCCTCCTTGTTTTCAGATTGACAGTCACAGGGCTCACAGGGGTCAAGGTGGGCCCCGCAATAGGGGCAGGTGGTATAATAGGGCATAGGTCAGTCCTCCAAAATGCTTGTCCAGTGTTCCAGGGCGGTCATGACCTTGCGGGTGTAGTCCGTTTGGTAGACACCGGCGTCCCAGAGCTTTTGGGCACCGCTGGGGCCGCAGTTGTAGGCCA
>OFGO01001588.1_pt1 | contig 15941 bp, 11 predicted proteins | sample 1521761 | NCBI WGS metagenome assembly OFGO01 (sample SAMEA3504128, study PRJEB24116) | mouse gut metagenome | biome: mouse gut; feature: mouse-associated habitat; material: faeces | place: Denmark | collected 2011
TAGAAGGAAGCACTGAAAGAGCCCCTGAAAGGGGCAGCTGAGAATGTGGTGCAGTAGGCAGACCATCAGTGCGCCTTCCGGGCGCAAGCAGGTAATAGCCCCTTATAGGGGCTGCGCAGGCTACTGGCTAAGCCGGTAGTCCTGACTCGATTCTTTGTCAACCCCTTTAGAGAAGCTTTTTATAAAATTTTGGTTAGACACTGTGTTGGAATCTGACTTGATAGCTTAACTAACTGACATTGCCCGTGAAAAGTAACGTTAACGGAGTTCGATAGTCAATATACACAAATCAGAGTCTCACAAATTGTGAAAAAAGCAGAAAATGATAGGAATCCATCAAATATCCCGTGTTATTTCAAATTTGGTATTGATTAAAAAGTAAAGTAATGTATACTTAAATTAAGGTTAAAAAATAATTAATGAATAAAAACGAAAAGGAAATTTACAGAAAACATAATGTAAAAGCACAAATAAAAGAATATAGGAAGAGAAATCAAATAAACCCCGCCGCGAGTAACAGGGTATCGAACTTGTAGTGTTGCATAGCAGCGGGATATCTGCCACTCACGGCAGTCGCCAAATGTCTGCAGCCACTCGGCTCGTTGTTCGCGGGAATAAAGTTGCCAAGCATAGGTTTAAACAGAGAAAGGAAGAAACTAAGAATAAACTAAAAAATAAAGAAAAAGAAGAAAATAGAAAGAATAAAAAAAGTAGAACGGAGGGGGAATGCAATGATGACAGAAGAGATCAGGACCCACCTGACAAACTGCATCATCCCATTTTGGAAAAAAATGCGGGATGATGTGCACGGCGGCTACTATGGATATATGGATCACGATCTTAAGGTAGACCGGCAGGCGGTGAAGGGATGTATCCTGAACAGCCGGATCACATGGTTTTATGCGAATGCGTATCTGACACTGGGAGATGAGTCGTTGTTGGAGGAAGCCAGGCATGGGTACGAATTCATGCAGAAATATTGTGTGGATCAGGAGAAGGGCGGCGTGTTCTGGTCGGTAGCCTGTGACGGGACGCCGGAGGATACCACGAAGCATACATACAACCAAGCTTTTTCTATCTATGCGCTGTCTTCCTATTATGATGCGTCCGGTGACGAAACGGCGCTTAAGACGGCCTTCGACCTTTTCCATATCATAGAGGAGCGGTGCAGGGACGAGATCGGATATAAGGAGGCCTTCGACAGGGAGTTTCAGGAGATCGAGAATGATAAGCTGTCCGAGAACGGCGTCATAGCCCAGAAAACGATGAATACGCTACTGCATGTGTTCGAGGCATATACGGAATTGTACCGGGTGAGCGGTGACGACAAGGTGAAAGAACGGTTGAAGTGGATCCTTGATACGATCGCAGAGAAGATCTACAATCCAGGACTGCACAGACAGGAAGTGTTCTTTGACAGGGAAATGCAATCGATCCTTGACCTGCATTCCTACGGGCACGATATCGAGACCGCCTGGCTGATCCGCAGAGGTACAGATGTGCTGGGGGACAAGGCATATGAGGAAAAGATGCTCCCTATTGTGCTTGATCTGACCAGTCAAGTATACAGGACGGCTTTTGACGGACATTCGCTGGCAAATGAATGTGAGAAGGGTGTGGTAGATCAGACGAGAGTCTGGTGGGTGCAGGCGGAGGCAGTCGTCGGATTCCTGAATGCTTACGAGTTGGCGCCGGAGCATGAAGAATATCTGGAGGCGGCCAGGGCAGAGTGGGATTTTATCAAGGAATATCTGATAGACAAGAGAGAAGGTTCCGAGTGGTTCTGGGATGTGAACAGCAGGGGTGAGGCGGTAAGCGGCAAGCCTATCGTGGAGCCGTGGAAGTGCCCATACCACAACGGACGGATGTGTTTAGAGGTGATCAGGCGAAAGCCGCATCGGAAATGGAGGGAAAATGCTGCACAGTAACTATTACGTAGAATTAGACAAGTACAACAAACTCATTAACAGGAAGAATGTAAAAGCCGACAGCTACAACGGGGTTTATGACAGGTATGTGTATCCGGTGCTTACCAGGGAGCACATCCCGTTGACCTGGAAATATGACCTGAATCCGGAGACAAATCCTTATTTTATGGAGCGGCTGGGTGTAAATGCGGTGATGAATTCCGGTGCGATCGAGCTTGACGGTAAGTTTTATCTGGTGGCGCGTATTGAAGGAAATGACCGGAAGTCCTTTTTCGGGGTGGCGGAAAGTGATAACGGGATCGACGGCTTCAGATTCTGGGATTATCCGATCCTGCTGCCGGATACCTGCCCGGAGGAGACAAACGTATATGATATGCGTCTGACGAAACATGAGGACGGCTATATCTACGGTGTGTTCTGTTCCGAGAGCAAGGATAAGACGGTGAGCGACCTGTCTGCGGCGGTGGCAGCGGCGGGCATCGTGCGGACGAAGGATTTAAAGAACTGGGAGCGGCTTCCAAACCTGGTCACACTGCGCTCTCCGCAGCAGCGCAACGTGGTACTGCATCCGGAATTTGTTGACGGCAAGTATGCTTTTTACACAAGACCAATGGATGATTTTATAGATACAGGTTCCGGTGGTGGCATCGGCTTTGGTCTCTGCGATGATATCACCCATGCGGTGATCGATGAGGAGCAAATGACTTCTCTGCGGAAATATCACACCATCACGGAGGCGAAGAACGGGGCAGGCGCGGTGCCTATCAAGACGGAAAAGGGCTGGCTGCACATTGCTCATGGTGTGCGGAATACAGCGGCCGGCTTGCGCTATGTGATCTACGCTTTTGCAACGGACCTGAAAGATCCGTCCAAGGTGATCGCGGAGCCTTCCGGTATGCTGATCGGTCCCAGGGAAGGGGAGCGCGTGGGGGATGTGTCCAACGTGGTGTTTACCAATGGCGCCATCGCCAGAGAGAATGGGGATGTCTATATCTACTATGCTTCCAGTGATACGAGGATGCATGTGGCGACCACTACGGTTGATCGACTGATCGATTATGTGTTCCACACGCCGGCGGATCCGCTGCGCTCCGCGGAGTGTGTGGCACAAAGATGCGATCTGATCCGCAGGAATATGGAATTTCTGACAGGTATATCGTAAGAGATAAATAAGGTTGGAGTAGGAATGGAGGAAAAAATGAGTGAAGTTAAAATGATCAGCCCGGCAGTAGCGAACGTACCGTGGCAGGAGAGACCGGAAGGTCTGAAGGGCGCACCGATCTGGCGGTACGATGAGAACCCGATCATTGGCAGGAATCCTGTGGAAGGAGTGGCCAGGATCTTCAACAGCGCCGTTATGCCTTACGGGGATGAATTTATCGGCGTATTCCGTGGCGAACAGGTGAACGGTATTCCATATATCTATCTGGGCCACAGCAAGGATGCGATCCATTGGGATTTTGAGAAAGAGAAGATTCCTTTTAAAGATGAAGCGGGCAACGATTTCATGCCGGTCTATGCCTATGATCCCCGGCTTGTGAAGGTGGAGGATACCTATTACATCATATGGTGCCAGGATTTCTACGGTGCTTCCATCGGTATGGCCAAGACAACGGATTTCAAGACCTTTACGAGAATAGAGAATCCCTTTATTCCTTTTAACAGAAATGCGGTGCTGTTCCCGCGTAAGATCAACGGTAATTTTGTGCTCTTAAGCAGACCGTCGGATTCCGGGCACACGCCTTTCGGGGATATCTTCTTAAGCGAGAGCCCGGATATGGTATACTGGGGCAAGCACAGACATGTGATGGGCAAGGGTTCCGAGTGGTGGGAGTCTGTTAAGATCGGCGGCGGTGCTGCGCCCATTGAGACGAGCGAGGGATGGCTGCTGTTCTACCATGGTGTCAGCGGTACCTGTAACGGCTTCGTCTATTCCATTGGCGGCGCGATCCTGGATATCGATAATCCATCCAAGGTTTTGTATCGGTGTGAGAACTTCCTGTTGACACCGGAAGAGTGGTATGAGGAGCGGGGCTTTGTGCCCAATGTATGTTTTCCCTGTGCCACCATTCACGATTCGGAGAGCGGGAAGATCGCGCTGTATTATGGATGTGCGGACAGCTATGTGGGACTGGCGTTCACGAAACTGGATGAGATCGTGGAGTACATCAAGGCGCACAGCCGTGTAACGGAGGCGGATACGGAACTGGGGATTCGGTAACGGTAAGATGATCGTAAGGTAAAGGCAGGACAGATCTGAGTATTTGTCCTGCCTTAAAAGATGTCCGATAACTCTACGGTTTTAATATTGGATTAAAAAACTGCACAAAGTATAAGTTGCACGCATAACGAATGTATGATAAAATAATAAAAAATATTAAGAATGTATTAAGATATTGGGGCACATATTTTAGAGAAAATTTATTAAATATGTACAGACAGGCTAAGTGGGATGATGCGGCAGATAAAGTTTTGGCAGAAACATTGTTAAGTGAGATTTAAATGAAAGTCTAAAAGACAGGTGTTATTAAATCTGATAATGCTCTCTTTTTAGACTTTTTCTTTTTGTAGAAATTTATTACGGAGGAGGAAAATAATGTCTATTATTGAAAAACTGAGCAGTGGAGTAACAGAAGCAGGAAATACGATCACGCAGAAGGCAAAGGGAATTTCAGAGCAGACGAGACTTTCAAGTGAAATTTCCAAAAACAAAACGAGAAGAGAAGAATACATCAAAAAGCTGGGTGAGTCTTATTATCAGTCACAGAGAGCAGGGGAAGAGGCCGATCTTGGCGAATTGATCCGGGAGATAGAGCTGGTTGACGGCGTTCTGGAGAAATTGACGGAAAGTCTGTGTCAGTTAAAGGGAATCGTTATCTGTGAGAAATGCGGTACGGAAGTGATGAAGGGGAGCGCATTCTGTCCTTCCTGCGGAACTGCGGTAAAGCAGCCTACCGTTATAAGATGTCCGAAATGCAGTGCGCAGTTGGAAGCAGGCAGTCGGTTCTGTGTGTATTGCGGGGCTAAAACAGAAGAATAGATACTACATGGAGACTGGCAGGAGCAACGCGGGATGATCGCGTCTTTTGCGCAAAGCGCTTCGGAATGGAGGAACAAATGATATGTTCAGGATGTGGCAATGAAGTCCCGGATACAGGTAAATTCTGCCCGAAATGTGGACGACCTTTTGACAAGCCGGGCACTTTGGCAGCCGATCGGCCGAAAGCGCAGCCGGTCGGTATGCAGGACAGTGGCGATCAGGAGAAGGAAGGAAATAAAGTAGAGAAAAAGATTTACCTTCTGACCGGAGCAGTGATCATTGTCCTGCTTTTTATTGTGGTCATGATCGTATTGATCCTGGGTTTCCGCGGGGAAAACAGGCAGGCTTGGAATGAGGAGACGGGACAGGAAAAGGAAGGAGATACGGACGAAGGGGAGACAGCAGAAGAGACGGAAGGCGCAGAAGAAGATTCCGGAGAGGCTTTGAACAAGGAGATCAGTCTGGTCACCGTGCCGGTTGACTATATGTCTCTCAGGTCAACGCCGGGTCTGGGGGATGATGTGATCGCACAACTGACAGCGGGACAGTACTTGCGCTGGTATGGGGATGTGGTTACGGAAGGTGACAGGGAATTTTATAAAGTCATAGTAGAAGAAAGTGATGTGGAAGGATACGCAGCAGCTGATTATTGCGTTGCGGTGGAGTACAGAGACGATCCGGGTCTTCTTACGACAGTGGATGTGACGGATGCATTGTATACCTATGACCAGATGAAGGAGGACATTTCGATCCTGTGTGAGACATATGCGGAATGTCTGTCTTATGAAATCGTGGGGAACAGTGTGGACGGCAGGGATATATATGAGGTGTGTCTGGGATCGCCGGAGGCGCAGCACCATATCTTCGTGCAGGCGGCGATCCATGGAAGGGAGTACATGACGGCGCAGCTGGTGATGAGGATGCTGGAATATTACGCGGCTAATTATGAGAGCGGCACGTTTCATGGGAAATCTTACAGAGAACTTTTAGAGAAAACGGCGATCCATGTCATTCCCATGTCTAATCCGGATGGTGTGACGATCAGCCAGCTGGGAGTGGGCGCCATGTATCATGAAGAGATCGGACAGCTCGTATATGACTGTTATCTGCGTGACAGGGAGAGCCTGGTATTCGAGGAAGATGCCAACAAAGATATGAACTGGGCGGATTATTACAAGCAGGAAGACTTCGACAGAGAAGCCGAGGGAAAGACAGAGATCATTTCATTTGAAGAATATCAGACATTATGGAAAAGTAATGCAAATGGCGTCGATCTGAACAGCAATTTTGATGCCGGGTGGCAGTCGATCGATCTGAAAGAGTATCCTGCCTACGGAAGCTATAAGGGAACGTATGCGGAATCTGAACCGGAAACACAGATTCTGGCAGCGGAAGCGGTCAGAAGGGAATACGACTACTTTATAAGCTATCATTCCAAGGGACAGTTGATCTACTATGATGCAGCCGGCAACGATGCAAAGACGTCGCAGGCATCCGCTGCACTGGCTTCAGCGTTGGAAAGTATCATAAAGTATAAGCCTCTGAATACCCAGAAGGGATACAATGTCAATCTGGGTGGTTTCGGCGATTGGGTGCAGCTTAGCCTGCATGGCGCCAGCGTTACGATCGAGAATGGTAAGCACCCTTGCCCGCTGCAGATCGGGGAGTTTGGAGCGATATGGAATCGGAACAGAGAGTCCTGGGCGATGCTGTGTGAGAGCCTTTATGAATAGAAGAAAACAGGGAAATACGTATGAGGAGGAAGAGAAATGTTCTGTAATAATTGTGGTGTGGAATTGAAGGATGGCATGACGTTTTGCCCGAATTGCGGTGCGCAGGCCGCCGGTGAAATGCCGGCCGGAGATGATGGCAAGACATCTGTTCTGCGTGATGGAGATGTGCAGGAGCAGGAGACAGCGCCTTCTGTAGAGGAGAAAGCGGAGGCGGACCCGGAGGAACATGGCGAGTCTATAGAAGAACCGACAGAAAAAATAGAAGCAGTGGAGATCTCGCCCACCGGCGTGATCGGGCAGGGGACTGCCGTGGCTGTTCCGGCAGAAAACGAACAGAAGAAATTCTGTCCCAACTGCGGAACGCAGAATGGAATCAACGATCTGTTCTGTCAGGAATGCGGTATGTTCTTCGGCAATGAGGATAAGAAGATGGGCGCTGAGAACGGAAAGGTGCGCCCGGCAGGTAAGACACTTAAGATCGTATTGGCGGCAGTAGCGGCCATAGTGGTGCTGGCAGGAATCGGAGTGTTCGTGATGCCGCGCATCCTGGGCGGAACCGGCGGCGGAAACAGCGAGAGAGATTTCTTTGTGTATCTTAAGGATAACGAATTGATGATGACCAAAGGCAGGAAATTCGAGCCTGTTTTAGTTGGAGACCGTTATCTTGAAGATAAGGACAGCATTGGAGTCTTTTCCTACTATTACAATGGCGTAGCATGTTCTCCGGATAATAAGTATATTTATTATCCGCAGGACTATGATCTTTCTAAGTATACTTTTGATCTGTATAGAAAACGGATAAACGGCAAAGAGGAAGAAGAGAAGATTGATTCCAATGTGGTCGATTATGCGCTGATCGACAATGACAGGCTGGCATATATAAAGGATGTGGATGACCGCAAACTCTACCTATATGATAAGGGTGAATCCCAAAAAATGGCGTCGGATGTCAGTAGTATAACTGTTTCTGCGGATGGAAAGTATATCATGTGGGCGGTGATCGATGGTGATGGATACAAGTATTACGTGCAGGATTCTTTGCTGAAGTCGGATAAAATAAAGCTGGATTCCGATATGGATATTTACGGATGGTCGGATGGCTTTGAGACTATTGTTTATGCAAAGGACGACAATCTTTACGTCCTGCGGAATTTTGAGGACAAAGAGAAGATCGCATCGGATGTAAACCAGGTGTATGTGTATGACATCAACGGCCGGTTTAAGATCTATTATCAGAAGATTGAAGATGATACGGTGATGAGTCTGTATGATCTGGTCGAGGATGATTGTCTGACGCAGGATCAGAATATAACAGAACCCGATATGGCAGATTATCAGACCATCACTTATGTGGACAGTTTCTGGGGAATGCGCGAGAAGGTGGAACTAAGCGACGCCTACTATGAAGAATACGATAAGTTCGAGCAGAAGCTGAATCGGGACGGTCTCCGGGACAGATTGAAAAACCAGATAGTTGACGGACAGGATAAGAGTCTCTACTATTATGATTCCGCTTCGGGCGAGAGTAGTGAGCTTCTCGAGAAAACGGATATTTACAACATCAATTTCAATGATTACAGCATTAACAGCAGCCAGGGGTGGACGACATATACTTCGCTTGGAACTAAGGAGGCGCTGCTGTATCTTAGAGATGTGGATCTGGAAAAGATGGAATACCCGGTGTTATCGAAACTCGTGGAAACCGACTATTCCGAGATCGAGAAAACTATAAACGACAGATTGTCTGATTGTGTACAGAGCAGATACATATGGAACGGAGAGATATATGAATTGGAAGAAGCTGCGGAGGATTATGACAGTTCGTGGCTGTGGGCAGACGAAGACAAGAAGAATATTTATTTGAATTATCAGTTCTATAGTGAAGAGGACAGTTACAACGAGTTATATGTCTATGATTACGGGAAGAAAGATGCTGCGCCGGAACTGATCAGTGACGATCTTGCTTATATTGCCAATCGGAACCTGGCGGGAAAAGTATGCTATGTAAATGGAGACGATGAGCTGTATTGTGGGGAGACCATGATAGATGACGATGTGTATGCTTCTTCCGTAAAATCGCATACGGACGGACAGATCCTCTATTTGAAGGATGTGGATAAAGATGGCGAGGAAGGGACTTTATACCTGTATCAAAATGGAAAGAGTGTAAAGCTGGCGGATGACGCGGCGGTGCATGCCGGAAAACAGGAGATGAGTTATATAGAAGCATATGGTTTCTTCCACGGCGATAAAGTGGCCTTTTTGTCGGATTATAACTTTAATAAGGTAAGAGGAGATCTGAATGTATACAATGGCAAAGAATCCGTTCAGGTTGATACGGATGTGGCGATGATCTTACTATATGATGTGAAATAGCACCGGTATTAATGCTTGTTTACAAAGGAAGAGAGGAAAAGAGAGTGTTTTGTACAAAATGTGGTGCTCAGATCGATGATAATGCGAAGTTTTGTTCAAAGTGTGGGGCGCCGGCGCATATGCCTGAACCCCAGACCGAAAGCGCACCGATGGTTTTTCCTGTTGTTGAGGAGCAGGGCAGTCGAATGCCTGAGGGCAGCGATCAGCAGAAGGATACTATAGAGCAGACGAAGAAGCCTGGCAGTGGGAAACTGATCGCATTGCTGCTCATACTGATCGTATTGTTGATCGGCGGGATTGGCGGCGGAGCCTGGTATTTCCTGGGACAGCATGAACCAGAGGAGGGCTTCCGGGAAGAAGACGATGACGGAGGTAAGGACCGTACCCGTGAAGGAAAGTCTGACGAAGAAGAGGACGGCGGGGAAGAGGGCGAAGCAAAAGAGGAAGCGGCAGAAGAGGGTGAAGAATCGAAAGAAAGTGATAAGGAGCAGGCAAAGAAGACCGATCCAGGGGACAGAAAACCGGTCAGCTTAAATATTCATCAGGTAGATAATTCCAACTTCCCGGAGGTGACTTTCTATGCCAGCGTCGTGGATGAGAATAATGATGTAGTGGACAGCCTGGGCCAGACAGATTTTACGGTACAGGAGATCAGTACAAGCGGTGAAGTGATCGATGTTACGCTGAATGAGGTGTACAAGGTGTTGAACGAAGATACGATCAGCGTGAATCTGGTGCTGGATGCCAGCGGCAGCATGGACAGCTGGAGTAAGATGGAGCAGGCCAAGAGCGCAGCGAACACGCTGGTTTCCCAGATGGAGTTATCCCATGGGGATCAGGTGGAGATCATTTCGTTCGACGATTATGTGTATCTTCAGCAGGATTTTACCAGAGACCAGGCGCTTCTGGAGGCGGCGATCAATAACATTACACCGCGGGGGTCGACCGCACTGTATGATGCGCTGTATGCGGGCCTGTATCAGACCTATTATGAATCGGGTGTGAAATGCGTGATCGGATTTACGGATGGTATGGAGAACTGCAGCAGTTATACATTTGACGATGTGGTGGCCATGGCGCAGAATACCAGCATCCCGGTTTTTATCATTGGAATCGGTGAAGAGTATGATGTAGACGCATTAAAACGCCTGGCAATGGAATGTTCGGGAGAGTACTATTCTGCAAATGTACAGGATCTTGAAAGTATTCTGACGGATATTTATCTGAGTATTTATGAGCAGCAGCAGGATTATTATGTCTTTAAGTACACGTCATCGGATGAGAGCAGACAGAACGAATTCAGAGATATCGTGCTGTCCACATCGGAGACAACGGAATTTGACGGCGCTTATACCAAAGAGTATGTGCCGCAGTCAGATATCAGCGGTGCTTTTGCCAGCGACTATATGGATATGGATTATATGCTTGATTTCTCCAGCCAGAGAGAGGTCACGGATGCTGACTTACAGGGGATGAGCCTGGCACAGCTTAGAATTGCACGGAATGAAATCTTTGCAAGACATGGCAGACAGTTCCGGGATAAGGCATTGAACCAATGGTTCTATTCCAAGACATGGTATCTGAATCTGCCGGACAAGTATTCTCCGGATGATTTTGATGGGATCAGGCCGAGCCCGCTGTCGAAGCTGGAAATAGAAAATGTGGAATACATCAGTAATTACGAGCAGTTTATCATGGAAAACAGCGATATTTATCCGGACGCGTCGAATACGGTCCTGTCAGATTACGATCTGGCTTTAAGTAAGGCAGTATTGAAGAATGCATTGGCACAGATGCAGGGATACAGCGACACCGCTGTTTTAAGACAGAATATGCTGCTGGTGCAGGCAAAGATTGATGAGGAGGATATAGAATATTAAGGTTATGAAGAGAAGATGGTACAGTTTGATCGGAGTCTGTCTGGCGCTTGGTATGCTGGCAGGATGCGGGGATCTTAAGAATTCTGTGAAGGAGCCGGAGGATATTCCACAGGTGGAGGAAGTCGATCGTGTAGAGGAGGAAGAAACCTTCAGTGAACAGCCGCAGGAGGAAGAACCGGCAGCTGTCCCGGAGGAGGAGCCGGAGCCGCAGGAAGAAGACGCAGCTTCCGATTCTGCGGAGCAGGTACAGGTTACGGCGGATGAGGTAAATATCCGCGATTATCCGTCTACGGAGTCGGATTCCCAGGTGATCGGTAAAGCATATGATGGGGACAGTTTTCCTTACATTGGCCAGAATGACGGCTGGTTTCAGATTGAATATCAGGGTATGGATGCTTTCTTAAGCAGCGACTATGCCAGGATGGTCATGAAAGAACAGGAAATACCCCAGGAGGAAGAGACGGATAACGGGCAGAAGGCCATTGCAGATGGACAGGGTAAACTGATTGTCATCGATGCAGGGCACCAGCTGAAAGGAAATAATGAGAAGGAACCGGTTGCGCCGGGCGCGGATGAAATGAAGGCCAAGGTAGCTTCCGGAACAAGAGGAACCGCCAGCGGGGTAAATGAATATGAATTGAATCTGGCGGTATCTCTGAAGCTGGAGCAAGAATTGAAGGACAGAGGTTATAACGTCGTTATGGTGCGGACAGGCAATGATGTGAATATCAGCAACAGTGAGCGGGCACAGATCGCAAATGATGCGGGCGCGGATGCATTTCTGCGAATCCATGCGAACGGCTCCGAGAACGCTTCGGTGAATGGGATGATGACTATATGCCCTACAGCCGAGAACCCGTATTGCGGCAATATTTATCAGGAGTGTAAAGAACTGTCTGAGAAGATCCTGGATTCCATGGTTGCGTCTACCGGCGCTGTTCGGGAAAGAGTCTGGGAGACAGATACCATGAGCGGTATTAACTGGTGTCAGGTGCCGGTAACCATTATAGAGATGGGCTACATGACAAATGAAAAAGAAGATCTGGCGATGCAGACCGATGAATATCAATGGAAGATCGTCAAAGGAATCGCGGATGGGCTGGATCGATACTTTGAATCTGCTGTCGAGTGACGTTGGATTCATGTACAAATATACATTAGCAAAAAGCGCTTCGGAATGGAGGAGAAAGTATGTTTTGTGATCAGTGCGGTACAAAGTTAAAGGAAGGAATCGCGTTTTGCCCAAATTGCGGCAAAAAGGTCAGCGATGAGGCCTTGCAGGTTGTGGAAGGGGCCAGAAAGAAGGCAGATACAGATATACAGGAGAACGTCGAAACAGCAGTTTGTGACGGAGAGCAGGTACAGGAAGAAGCCATGGCAGAAACCGTAGCGGAGATTCAGAATGGACAGGCGGAGTCAGGAAATACAGAAGAGCCGGGAAATGCAGAGGAGACAGTCCGGAATGCATCAAAGAGATTTTGTCCAAACTGCGGGACGGAAAACCAGATAGAGGATGGATTCTGTAAGGAGTGCGGTATGCCGCTGGGCAGCATGAACAGCGGCCCGGCAGGCGGCGGTCTGGCAGTACAGATGCCCCCATCTGATGCGCAGAGATCAAAGAAAACAAAGAAGACAGTGTTTGTGATCGGTGCAGCGGCGGCAGTGCTTCTTGTCGTTGTGATCTTTGTGGCGACGATCGGCAGCCTTTTACAGGGACCGCGGGGCAAAGTCTTAAAGGCAACGGCGGCTACAATAAAAGATGCGCCGAAACTGGTGACAGACCTGGCAGCGATTTCCGAGATGCTTTCCGGGGAACACTATACGGCCGGGCTTGAGTTGGAAGGTGAGGATGCTGCAGTCAGAACGGAGTTTAGATGTGCCAAGAATGAGAAACAGCTTTACTTCAATGCCGATATCGATGACTATGGAGCGCTTGAAGTTCTGTGTGGCATACATTCAGGGAAATTGAAACTGGCACTGTCGGAATTGGACTATGTCTTTTTCTATGATCCGAAAGGGGAGAACGACGGAATCCTTTGTAAACAGGTCAGAAAGAAAACATTGGAAGAATTTAACCAGTTCCTGGAGGGAACAGCCTCCGGAAAAGTAAGTGCGAAAACGCTCAGGAAAGATCTTGCGGCGGCATGGGTGAAGGAACTGAAAGAACTGGAATTTAAGGAAGTTAAGGCCCATGAATTTGAGGTGGACAAAAAGGACAGAGAGTGTAAGGGATACAAAATCAGGATTACGGAAGACAATATAGTCAATATCCTGGAATACGTTGGGGAGAAGACAGAAGAGTACCAGGATGTACTGGATGATCTGTGTGATGAGATCAAGGATGACGATTTCAATCTGGATATTACCTTCTATATTTATAAGGGAAAACTTGCAGCCGTTGTGTTTGACGTGGATGACGACAAAATTTTTGTTGAATTCCAGGGCGGAGATTACAGAATGCAGAATATTTTGCTCAGGAATGAATACAGAGGCAGAGAGTCCGGAGAGATTACGGTGAGTACCACAGTTAAGAGTGGTAAGGAGACCATTGAAATTGAAGGGGACGGAAGAGAAGAGATGACCATCGTATATGATACGAAATCCGGTGAGCTGACATGGGAGTATGATGATGGCCGGGAGGATTTTCTGCTGTCAGGTATTTACAAGCACTCGAATTCGGAAGTGTCTTTTGTATTGGAGGAACTGGAAGCAGATGGCCACTCCCTGTTGGATGATATCGGTCTGACGATGTATGTCAGGAAAAAGGTGGATATCGAACAGTACGAAGGAAAAGAATTTGACCTTGGCAGCGCTGAAGAAGAAGACCTTGATGATCTGGAAGACGATATGAGAGAATATATCGAACTGCTTGACGAGTACTCCAGGATTGGCAGAAGGATAGGATTATGATGATGTGATTACAGGAAAGGAGAGAGCATATGTTTTGTCCAAAATGTGGGAAGCAGATTCCTGATGGAGCTAAATTTTGCCCCGGGTGCGGGAATAAGGTGCAGATATCGGGCGGGAACGCGCAGCAGGTGAAGAAGCTGGACAGAGATGTGCAGCAGATAATGACGCCGGAAACGGGGTATCAGCAACCACAGAATACCCGGAAGGCGGGAAACAAGAATCGTATGATCACGATCATTCTAAGCATTGTTCTGGCCATTCTGATCCTGGCTGCAGCTGGATTGGGAATCTACTATTTGAAGGCACTAGGAGAGGAGTCGAGGCTATCTGCTTCGGAAGAGTCTGACCGGGAAGAAGAGGATGTGGAGACAGAAGAACAGGACGAGGAAGAAGATTCGGAGGAAAAGGACAAGGCAGCCGACGAGGATGGAGAAGGTGTCCCGGCGTCAGAAGCGCCTGCAGAGGAAGCGGCAGAGGAGCAGGGCGTCGTATCAGACACCAATGAAGTTGTAGCGGAAACGATCTTATATAACATACCGAAATCGGTCTATTCCTATCAGTTTGATGAAGATCTTGGCAATGCAAAGGCTGTTGTGAGAACGGTGGGCGACAGTATGCCCGAGATCGCGGAGAATCTGGAAGTGAAGTATGTGCCGGGGATGGATGGAAAAGCGGTTTATCTGGATGGAACATACGGGATCTTGTTAAGCGACGTGGGAAGGATCGGAACTTCTTATACGGTCTCATTTTGGATGAAGGCAGATGACTTACAGGATTGGTCGCCTTTTATTCATATCGGACATGATCTGCTTGATTCCGAGAACAGGGCCAGATTATGGCTTGGGCAGAAGACAGACAGTGTTTCCGTGGCGCCGATCATAAGTTCAGAAAGCAGAAGGACAGCGGATTCTTTCGAGATAAGGCCGGGAAACTCCGCGCCCAATTCCATCGATCCGGGTGTGTGGTATCACATTGCATTTACGGTGGATGGTTCCAGACAGGGAAGCCGTAAGGGCAGCGTGTTGGGAACATTGTATGTAGCAGGCAGATATATCTGTGAAGGTGATATCGTTCCCGATATGATGAATACGGATAATTTTGAGGTGTATCTTGGGATCAACTGTTGGGATGCATTGTATCCGGTGGCGTTCGATGATGTTAAGATCTGGGATCAGGTATTGGATGGCAGTCAGATCCAGGAACTGTATAACGCGTATGAGTGATCGTATATAAATTTGCCTGAGAAAAACCAAAAGAGCGTTTTACATGTTGTGCGTAAATGCTCTTTTGGTTTTTAGTTATATTCGGCGTTTTTGAAAAACCGCAGTATTGCCCCACGAAAAGGGAAACAGGACACATCCTTTGTTTGGCATTTTCCGGCTTTTGGTGGTGTGGGGAATGAAAGGAAAATGAAGTCCCATATAGTCAATAAAGCGAGGAGCAGCTTATTTTTTCTTTTATAGCCAGCATAAACCGTTATGCTTATGCTGATTACAGGGCATGGCATGATGTATGTTACCATTTGCGGGAAAGAATTACCCAAAAGAATGGAAACAAAAGGATACGCCAAATAAAGCACCAGCAGAAACATCTGAAATGCAGTAGGTGTTTTGAGTATATCGTCCTTGTTATGCAGGCTTTCGTATAGGAACAGAACGCCGCAAATGATATATAACGGAAATGCAAAAAACTTCTGAATAGGCTCTGTTCCATACCAAGCGAAAAATCCAATGCCTATAAAAAGGTTAATAATCCCAAGCGAGAATTTGGCAGCCCACTTTATTTTTTTTGTATAGGACAAAGCAACTGCTATGAACAAAAAAATGAGTAATGCAATTTGGATTATCCATGTTTGTCTGTTGTAATTGCCGATAACATCCCAAAAAACTTGTGCATCCATTTATTGCCCCCGTAGAGTTAATCTGTCACTTTCTAACGAACTAAAGTATAGCATAAAAATTTGATATTTTCTATAATAAGCTACTTGCTATAAACCGTAACAAAAAACCGTGATATTTTTCGACATAAAGTAGCAAAAAGGACTGTACAGCCAGCCCCGCCCTATGGTATACTA
>OFGO01001595.1_pt1 | contig 15885 bp, 6 predicted proteins | sample 1521761 | NCBI WGS metagenome assembly OFGO01 (sample SAMEA3504128, study PRJEB24116) | mouse gut metagenome | biome: mouse gut; feature: mouse-associated habitat; material: faeces | place: Denmark | collected 2011
TCAACAAGGTGTTCGCCAAGCTGGGCAGCGACTACAAAAAGCCGGACGCCACCACTGTCATCACCGTGGATAACTTTCAGCGCATCGTCTGGCCCCTTCCCGTCACCGACCTTTTGTATGTGGGCCGGGCGGCGGCCAAGGTGCTGGCGCAGTACGGCGTGTCCACCATTGGAGACCTGGCCGCCTTTGACCGCTTCGCCCTGGTGGAGCTGCTGGGCAAGCAGGGCGGGCAGCTGTGGAATTACGCCAACGGCCTGGAAAACAGCCCGGTGGCCCCGGCGGGAAGCTATATGCCGCCCAAATCCGTGGGCAATGGCGAGACCTTTCCCCGCAACCTCACCCGCCGGGAGGAGGTCCGCCGGGGGATCGCCCTGCTGGCCGACCAGGTGGCCATCCGCCTGCGCCGGCACGGGATGAAGGCCGCCACCCTTCAGGTGACCATCCGGGACCCCAATTTCAAGGATATCTGCCGGCAGCAGCCCCTGCCCGCCCCCGCCAACACCGCCCGGGAGCTGTCCCGCGCCGCCCTGGATATTTTGGAGCGCAGCTGGAAGTCGGGCGCGCCCATCCGGGCCCTCACCCTCACCGCCCACAACCTGATTCCAGAGGGGGAGGCGGCGGAGCAGCTGGACCTGTTCCAATCCGGCGCGCCTCAAAAACGGCAGCGGATCGAGACGCTGGAGCGCACCATGGACGCCATCCGGGCCAAGTACGGCCGGGACGCGGTGACGGTGGCCGCCCTGGCCCCGGAGCCGGAGGCGGAACAGGACGGCGACGTGCCATTTTAAAAGGCGGACGGTTTTTAACACGTCCGCCTTTTTCTCTATTACACGTTAAACCGGAACAGGATGATGTCCCCGTCCTGCACCACGTACTCCTTGCCCTCGGAGCGGATGAGGCCCTTCTCCCGGGCCGCCCCCATGGAACCGCAGGCCTTCAAGTCCTCGAAGGCCACCGTCTCCGCCCGGATGAAGCCCCGTTCAAAATCGGTATGGATTTTGCCCGCCGCCTGGGGGGCGCGGGTGCCCCGGGTGATGGTCCACGCCCGGCACTCGTCCTCGCCGGAGGTGAGAAAGGAGATCAAGCCCAACAGCGTATAGCTGGCGCGGATGAGCCGGTCCAGGCCGGACTCCACGATCCCCAAATCCTCCAAGAACATGACCTTCTCGTCGGCGGGCAGCTCGGCGATCTCCGCCTCCAGCTTGGCGCACACGGGGATCACCTGGGCCCCCTCGGCCGCCGCCCGCTCCGCCACCTGGTTGTAATAGGGCACCCCCGCCGGGTCTGCAAAGCCGTCCTCGTCCAGATTGGCGGCGTAGATCACCGGCTTGAGGGAGAGCAGCTCGCTGGTGGCGATGAGGACGGCGTCCTCCTCGTCCACCTCGCCCAGATAGGACCGGGCGGATTTGCCGTCGTTCAGCCAATCCCGCAGGCCCTCGAACACCTCCGCCTCGTGGTTGAATTTCTTGTCCGCCTTGGCGGCCTTCCGGGCCTTGTCGATGCGCCGGTCGGCCATCTCCACATCGGCCATGATGAGCTCCAGGTCGATGATGTCCATGTCCCGGATGGGGTCGGTGGAGCCCTCCACGTGGATCACGTTCTCGTCGTCAAAGCAGCGCACCACGTGGACAATGGCGGCGCACTCCCGGATGTTGGCCAAAAACTTGTTGCCCAGGCCCTCCCCCCGGCTGGCCCCCTTCACCAGCCCGGCGATGTCCACAAATTCCACCACCGCGGGGGTGGTCTTCTTGGGCTTGTAGAAGTCGCTCAGCCAGTCCAGGCGGCTGTCCGGCACGGCCACCATGCCCACATTGGGGTCAATGGTGCAGAAGGGGTAGTTGGCGCTCTCCGCGCCGGCGTTGGTGATGGCGTTGAACAGAGTGGACTTGCCCACGTTGGGCAGACCCACAATTCCTAATTTCATCGTTTTCCACAGCTCCTTTTGTAAATTCCGCATATAGGGACAGTATAGCACAGCTCTCCCCCAAAAGGAAACGGATTTCTGAAATTTGGCACTCCTACAAATCCGACACGGCCAGCTGCCGCCCCGCTTATGGACAACGCCGAAAGGGAGCGCCCCGCGGGGCGCTCCCAGTTCTTCTTTCATCAAGGCTGAGGGTATTCCAAGTCGAGCTCCTCCGCCGGCGTCACCGTGAAGCCCGCCCCGTCGTACTCCAGAGCGAAGGTCATGGCGCCCACGCGGGTCTCCACCATGTGCTCAGCATCCTGCACCTCACGCACAATTTTCCCCCGCAGGCTGTCGTCCGCCAGATAAAGACTCATCACAAAATACAATTTACAGGCCACCTGAGCGGAGTCGCTGTACTCCATTTTGGAGGACACCCCCGCAGAGTAGATCCAGGGGCACAGATTGGCGTCCTGAAGCGCCTCCCGCCCCGCAAAAAAGCCCTCGGGCAGCACGCAGCTGCCGGTAATCAGGCGGCGGTCGTAATCCGGGTCGTCCATGTGCCCCTTCGTGTGGGAATACGTGACAGTGAGGGTGCGGCTGTTTCGGCTATAGGCCGCCACCGTATTTTGCCCAAAGGCCGCCGCCAGCTCGTTGGTGTCCACCTGGCTGCGCAGCAGCCGGCCGCCCGACCTGTCGTACAGGACCACAATGGACCAACTGCCCCGGTTGTAGTTGCTGTAGTGCAGCACCACCTCGGTGTCGCCGTCGCCGTCGTAGTCCCCGCAGGCCATGTCGATCCAGTACCGGCCCGCCTGGTCCGCGCTGGCGTCCTCCGTGATGGGGTAGTCCTCCTCCCCCCACGTCAGGGTGAGCTCCTTCCCTGTCTGGCGCAGCTCGATATAGTCCGCGCCCCACTCCTGCTCCCACTGCTGGGTGGCCGCCAGCAGCCAGCCGTTGTGCGGCTCCTCTCCGGCGGGCTGGGCGGTGTGCATATTGGGCACCTTCCGGCCGCTGAAGGGGGGCACGGCGTTGTCGGTATAGGCGCAGTAGAACTCGTCAAACCGCCAGCCGTTTTCCGTCTTCACCATGCGCATGGGGAAGTCGATGGAGTATTCGTAATCCGCCGCCAGCCGGGCGTCCCGCTCCTCACCGCTCTCCCCCTCCCGTGGATAGGGCTCGGAGTAGTAGCCGGTCATGACAAAGACAATTTCGTCCTCGGTGCGCCGGGCCAGCTCGAAGGTGACGGGGAAATTGTCGTTGTAGCCGTAGCTGCCCCGGGCGGCGGCGATGTAGTACAGTCTGCCGTCGATGTCGGTGTAGACGGGGACGCCCTCTCCCCAGGAGTTGCGCTGGGCCCAGAGGCGGGGGGTGAACACGGACAGCACCGCCTCCTCAAAATTCTCCCACCGGCCGTACCGCCCCGTGGAGGGGGTGTACTGCATCCCGTTGCGCTCCACAACCTTCTCCGGCGGGAAGCCGTAGGCCGCGGGCCACTCGTCCACGCTCTCGGTGCTGGCTCCGAAAATATGGGAGTACATGGCGAAGGCCTGGCGGTAGAGCAGTTGCTGCTCCGTGCCCAGGAAATCGGGCACGGGGATGGACAGGTCTTGCTCGTCCAGGGGGATGGGCAGGGCGATGTCCGTAGCCATGGGGTTTTGGTAGTGGTAGAGATACCACTGCACGTCCGGCTTGTCGTCCTGGGCCTGCACGGCGGCGAAAAATTCCTCCTCCTCCGCCCGCAGGCGGTCCACAAAGTATCTGTTCTCCTCCGGGTCCCGCACCTCGCACCAGGTCACGTCGTCCACCTCAAAGCCATCCTCGGTAAACCGCATGACACCGTAACCCCAGTTGAAGGCGCTGCCGCTCCAGTGGAAGGTGCCGTCCTCTTTTAAGTAGGCAAAGGTGCGGAAACCGGGCTGATACCCCAGCACCTCGTCCCCCTGCCGGCGCAGGATGAGATAGCCCACCACGGATACCTGCTCCACTGAGTCGTCCCCATCTATGCCGGGCCACACCACCAGCTCGTTGACGCCGTCCCGGTCCAGGTCAATCACGGCGAAGCGGGACAGGGTGACGGAAGGGGCGTCCTGGCTACCGCCGTAAAACGCCTGGGCCAGCCGGCCGATATCCAGCGCTGTCCCGTTCAGGGAGAACATCCCCTCCCCGCTGAGCACGTCCCGCATCCAGGGATCGAGAACGCCGTTCTCGTCCGGATACTGGGAGGGCGAGGCGCTGGCATCCGCGTCCGGGCCGCCGTCCGGGGCGTTGGCGTCCACCGGGTCGGTGAGCAGGCACACCGCCGCCAGCGCCACGGCCAGCACACTCACCACAACAATCCACAGGGCGGGGCGGCGGTAGCGCAGCACGTTTTTAATCCGTCCCTTGGCGTCCCCCTCGTCAAAGGCCAGGGGGCAGGGCGCGGGAATCCGCCCGCCGGTGGCCAGGGCCAGCAGCGTTTTGGAGTAGTCCGCCTTCACCGCGCTGCCCAGTTGGCGGATCACCGCCTCGTCGCAGGCGGCCTCAATGTCCCGGCTCATAAGGATATACGCCGCCCACACCACAGGATTGAACCAGTGCAGCGCCAGCGCCGCCCAGCACAGGGGCTTGACGATGTGGTCCAGCCGCCGCAGATGGGCCCGCTCATGGCACAGGATAAACTCTCGGGGCCGGCCCACCAGCCCCACGGGCAGGTAGATTTTTGGCCGGAACAGCCCCAAAATAAAGGGAGAGCCCACCGCAGGGTGCTCCCAGGCGCCGTCTCTGGCCCGAATGGCGTCCCACAGCCGGCGGCGCAGCCGCAGGTAGGACAGCAGCCCTGCCCCGCCCATCACCACCGCTCCGGCCAGCCACACCCCGGCCACCGCCGCCCGCCAGGGGAAAGCGGCCTGCGACGCCGGCGGCGGAGCGGGAACCGCGTTATCAGGGGCGGTGAGCACAGGGACCTGCGCCCCATCCCCCAGCTGCATCGGCGGGGTCTGAACAGCGCCTGGGAGCGGCGGGGTTTCTTCAGAATACCACACCTGCTCCTGCCCTGCAATGGCGTTGGGAACAATGGACATCGGGCTCTTTAGAGACACCGGGATGAGCAGCCGGGCAAACACCACCAGCCACAGCAGGCACACCACCTGGCGGGGGGCCCGCTTTTTCAGCAGCAGCCGCACCACCAGCACCACCCCGGCGGCATAGGCCGCAGTCACGCTCATCTCTCCCAGAAGCCCCAGGGAGGAAAACAGGGATGTCAAGCATTCTGTCATAGGGGCTCCTCCTTTCTCGGTCTAAGGCTGCGGACGCGGCCGCTCCGGCCTATCCGCCTTTTGGGTCTACGATAATCGACCCGCCTACTATTAGACTACTACAATCGCCCACTCTTGTCAACCCCTTGTAAAAAATATTTACCGCTCCCCGGCTGCGGCTAAAACGCCAGCCCGGCAGGGCCGTTCATGGAAAAAACTTGATATCAAACCACATCACGCCAGTGATTGGAGTAGATTTTCTGCTTTTCCTGTGGTATACTATAAAAAATGTTGCTGCATCGCGCCAAAGGTGCAATTTTGCGCTCCAAACCACCCGGACCACCAAAACACTTGAGACTGAGCGGGGTTTTGCCTATGGAACATATCTCTCTGGAAAACATCCACCAAGCTGCCGGGCATCTGGTGGTTCAATGCGGACAGGAAGGCTCCCAAATCCTGTTTGCGGACAGCGCCGCCTGCCTTCTCACCGGCCTCTCCCTGCCCCAGCTTCTTCAGTGCCCGCCGGAGCAGGCCGCCCAAGCCCTGGTGGTGGACCGGCGGGAGCTGGACGCCGGTCACGCTCTGTGGGTGCTCAACCGCTCCTCTGACGAGCATGAGGAGCTGGCGCGGGTAAACGCGGCGCTGGAGGCCGCTCTGCGGGAGGCGGAGGACGCCAACCAGGCGAAAAGCCGCTTTTTATCCAATATGTCCCACGACATCCGCACCCCCATGAACGCCATCCTGGGCATGACCTCCATCGGCCTGGCCCACATCGACGAAAAGGCCCGGGTACAGGACTGCCTGAACAAGATCAAAACCGCCTCCACCCATCTGATGAGCCTGGTCAATGACGTGCTGGATATGTCCCGCATTGACAGCGGCCGCATGACGCTGAGCAAAACCGAATTCTCTCTGGCCGACCTGGTGCACGACATTGCCGTCATCGTCCGCCCCCAGACCGCCCAAAAGAATCAGACCCTCTCCATGGATATCGGAGAGGTCTTGGAGGAGAGTTTGGTGGGCGATCCCCTCCGCCTGCGCCAGATCATGGTAAACATCATTGGAAACGCGGTAAAATATACCCAGGACGGCGGCGCAATCCAGGTGCGCTTCTCTCAGCGCCCCGCCCCGGATCACCCCGACGGCCCTGCGGTTTGGCTGGACTTCTCCTGCCGGGACAACGGCGTCGGCATGAGCCAGGAGTTTTTGCAGCGCATTTTTCTCCCCTTTGAGCGCGCGCAAAACACCACTATCAGCCGCATTGAGGGCACGGGCCTGGGTATGTCCATCGTCAAGCGGCTGGTGGACAGCATGGAGGGCAGCATCCAGGTGGACAGCGTGGAGGGCAAGGGCAGCCTGTTCCAGATCTCGCTGCCCATCCCCATCTCCCACCTGGAGCAGACAGACCAGCCCGTGCCCACGGGGCAGAGCGTTTTGGTGGCGGAGAGCCGGTCCGACCGCGCCGCTCAAATCATGGAATACCTGCGCCAAGGCGGGCTGGAACCCGTCCATGTGACCACAGGGCTGGACGCCGTCACCTGGCTCACCGAGGCCCAGTACGAAAACCGAATGCCCTGCGCCCTGCTGCTGGGGCAGGAGCTGGCGGATATGCCGCCCCTCAACGCAGCGGCTCACGTCCGGCAGCTGGCCGGACCGGGCTTCCCCATTTTGCTGGTGTCCGAGGAGGACTGGGCTCAGATAGAATACCGGGCCACCCGCGCGGGCGTGAGCGCCTTTGTCCCCTGCCCTCTGTTCCGCAGCCGCCTGATGAGCACCCTGTCCGCCCTGATCGGGGTGGAGGGCGCGGGCGAGCTGTCCCCCGCCGGGACGGATGCGGACTACAGCAGCCGCCGGGTCCTGCTGGTGGAGGACAACGAGCTCAACCAGGAAATTGCCACCGAGCTGCTGGGCCTCACCGGCGTACAGGTGGAGGTGGCGGGAGACGGCGCGCAGGCGGTGGAGCGCTTCCAGCAGTCCCCCTGCGGCTGGTATGACCTGATTTTTATGGATATCCAGATGCCGGTGATGGATGGCTACGAGGCCACCCGCCGCATTCGCAGCCTGCCCCGGGCGGACGCCAAAACCGTGTGGATTGTGGCGATGACCGCCAATGCCTTTGTGGAAGACGTGCGCCAGTCCCGGCAGGCCGGTATGAACAGCCACCTCGCCAAGCCGGTGGACCTGGACCGTCTGCTGGAAATCCTTCACGACCGGCTGGCCCCCCTGTCCGGCGGCGCGCGAGGGGAGTGACGTTCTGTGCAGCCATACCAAGAGGAATATATTTCCAACATTAAGCAGGCCGCCGACCTCGCCGCCTGGAAAAAGCCGGACGGGCTCACCTTTGAACAATACGCCGCCCTCCTGTTGGAGAACGAGGAGCGTATCACCCAGGCGTCAAAGCGCAGCATGGAGCTGCTGCGAGGCGGGCTGTTTCCCGTGCTGGACAATCTTCTGTCCGCCGACGCCGCCACGCTGGAGGAGCTGGAGGAGTTCTCCTCTCGGCTCTACGATGGCCGGACGGAGCTGGACGCGGGCCTGTTCTGCCAAATCCGCCTGGCCCTGCTCACCCTGGCCCGGCAGCGGCGCAACCGCGCCGCCATGATCCGGCACCTGTACTGGCTGGGCATGGGGCGCAACTGCGCTTGCAACAAACTGGTGGGGCTGGAGCTGTCAGACATTGAAAAGTATATGGTCCAAATGCGGCTGTGCTTCACGGAGGGGGCCGCCTACCTTAAATATTATGACGAGATCGACGATATGGAGACCCGGAGCTATATCCTGCGCTGCCGGGCCAATATCTCCCTGGGGCAGTTCGGCTCCCCCGGCGAAAAGGTACATCTCATCAAAAAGACCCTGCAAATCTTACAGGATCAGGAGTATCAGAAAAAGGCCCCGCAGCTCCCCTGGGCGCGGTTCATCTATCTGACCCATCAAAATATGTCCTCCAGCATTTCCTATAGCAAAGAAAAAGTTATGTCCGCCCAGGACATGGCGGATATCATGGACTCGGTGTATATCGTCTACCACCAGCAGATTCAGCAGGCCAAGGAGGAAAACAAGCCCCTTCCTGCCAAGTCCGCCTTCCTGTACCACGCCATCCAGTACTACTGCGGCATCTTGGATTTGGACTATCTGCTGAACAAAATGGAGGAGCTGATGGATACTGCCGACACCAGCGACTTCTCCCCCGAGGGGATGTACGGCGTCATCTCTCTGCCCGCCTTCTACTGCCAGTATCTGTGCCAGTACCCCGAGCGGGTACCTGCCCGGGCGGACTATGTGGAGGGCCTCTACCGCCGGGTGACGGACTATGTGGACGCCTTTCCACAGGCCCAGGGAGACGGCACTTTGTTCCGTTTTCTCCGCCAGCTGGCCTATACCTACGTGGAAACAGACCACAGCATCCCCTACGGTGGGTTTCTGCAAATGCTCCTGCTGCGCTTTGCTCCGGAGATTTACATTCATTCCCATGTGGTGGGCGAGGCTGCCCGCGCCCTGTGCCAAATCATCTGGGAGGACGAGCCCGGATTTTTTGACGATATCCACTTCATCCGGGCCATTCAGGACCCAGAGGAAAAACACAGAGAGCTTCTGTCCTTCGCCATGAGCTGCGGCCTGTTCCACGACGTGGGAAAAATAAACGTGATTGAGCTGTACTCCCGCACTGCCCGGCAATGGTTTGACTACGAATATGAAATGGCGCGCCTGCACACCCTGGCCGGCGAGGCCCTGCTCTCCCCCCGCGCCTCCACCCAGCGCTACACTGCCGCCGCCCTGGGCCACCACGCCTGGTACGACGGCTCCCATGGCTATCCTGACGCCTATCGGCGGCTGGAGTGCCCCTCCCGGCAGATGGTGGACGTGATCAGCCTGATCAGCTGGCTGGAAAACACAACTCACACTACCGGGCTGTACACGGGGCGGACAAAGAGCTTGGACGAGGCTGTCCAGGCCGCCATCCAGCTGGAGGGCAAGCGCTTCTCCCCCCTGCTCACCGCCAGACTTCGAGACGCGGAGACCGTGCAACGCATCCGCCATGCCTTTGTCCAGGGCCGGCAAAACGCCTGCCGGCGGATGTATGACGACGCCTGCCGCGCCGTGTCTCAGCCGGCGGAAACCGGTCTTTCCCATCAAACATAAAAAAACTCCCAATTTCCCCTTTACAACTGCGGGAATATCTGCTATACTATGCAGGTGTCAAGGAGACGCGCCCGTAGTTCAATTGGATAGAGCGTCAGATTCCGGTTCTGAATGTTGGGGGTTCGAGTCCCTTCGGGCGTACCACAAAAACCGCTTGAATTGTTCATTTTATGAACTTTTCAAGCGGTTTTCGTTTGATGTCCCGCAAGCGGCCCCCGTATTCCCTGGACTGTCAACCAGCCTTGGGAGCCTGGAAAATCGCCGTGTCCACCACGTTCCCCAGCCGCGCCATATCGCCTTGGAGGATATAGCCGTACAAGTTGTAGGTGGTAGAAACATCGCTGTGCCCCAGCCACGCCTGGATATCCTTCGCGTCACAACCGCCCTTATCCTCGGTGTACACGCCCTCGGAGGACTGGCCGTCTTTCTCACCGAAGTACATCTCCCGGAGCAGCTCCGTTTTGGTCACCGGGACATTGCGCCCGCCCAGCACATTGGTCAGAGTGTCCACAGCCCGGCCGCTGTCGCTGGTGTAGGCGGCCGCAAAGGAGACGTCCGCCAAACCCTCTCCCAGCCGCTTGGCCAGACCTACGCCGTTTTCCGTCAGGGGGCTGTCCGTCCAGCCCTGCATAATCCCCTGGAAATTGTACTCCGTCTCCCCATGGCGGATCAGGTAAAAGGTGATGGGATTGCTGTACACCGTCTTCTCCAAGGGCAGCTGGGGCAGCCGTGCCCCCTCCCGGCGCTGGTTGGACATCCACTCGAAGATGGTGGTCTCCTTGCCGCCAATTTCCTCCGCACACTGGTTGTTCAGTGTGTAAATCCAGGACCAGTGGCCGTCATACTCGTAGGGCTCCCCGGATTCATTGGCGTACTGTCCGGTGGTGTCCAGCACCTTGTCGAACAGGGAGTAGTGGATATCCGCCGCCCCTGCCTTGGTAAGCCGGTCGAAGAGCGCGTTGGAGTACTCGTAGACCGGCACCTCCTGGCCGCTGTCATCGGCGGTGACATGGTACAGGAAGGGGGGCTCCTCGTCCCAGTAGCCCTCATAGAGGGTGACGATGGTGTCGCTCTTGGCGGCGGTGAGCCAGATGGGGGTGTCCGCCAGGGCGGCCAGCTTCTCCCCGGTGAGCCAGTCGTTGGCGTAGGGTTCGCACACAGGGTAGGCGGCGGCAAATACGCCGGGGTAAGACACCAGCATATTGATGGTCATATAACCGCCGTTGGAGCAGCCGCCGATGTACAGCCGGGTCGCGTCGATTTCAGGGTGACCGTTGACGAACTCCACGATCAGGGACATGAGGGCCTCCGTGTAGAAGCTCTCACTGTTGGCGGTGCCCATAGCCATATTTCCCGTGCCGCTGGTGTCCAGCCACATGGTGGGGGACTGGGGGGCCAGCACCGCCGCGCCGGTGTCCCCGAAATACTGCTGGATCTCGTCGGTGATGAGGTTGACCACCTTATTGCCCAGGATGGCCACGTTGGGGTCGGCGCCGCCCTCGCCCATGCCGTGGAGCCAGATGATGAGCGGGGTGGAACCGGCGGCATCAGACTTGCCGGGGAACCAGGAGGCGTAGGTCAAACCGATCTCCCGGTTTCCGCCGTCGTAGCTGTAGGTATACCTGCCAGTGGTGTCAAAGTCATCCGCCAGCAGCGTGACATTGCCCGCGTTGGTGACGTTCTCCGCCGTCAGGCGGACAGCCCGGCCGTCCGCCGCAGTCAGCGGCTCCACGGTGGACACGGTATGGGTGATGTCGATATACTCGTTCATGTTGATGAGCAGGTTGAACCAGAAGGGGGAGCCCGCCTCCAGGTAGGGGGCCACAGCCAGCTCCAGGATCAGGTAGGCCCCGCCGTCCTGGGCCTGGCCCTGTTCATCGGACAGGTACGCGGCGGTGACCTCCCGCTCCTCCTCGTGGGGGAGCGGGTCTGACATCTCATAGGTCATATAGTCCACATCGGGGAACACCCGGGTAGAGCTGACGGCGAATTTGCCGGGGTGGATGGAGGATGCGTCCAGCTCCACGCCGGGGTTCAGAATCAGCTTGGTGACGGCGGGGCCCCAGTCTTTCCCCTCGGTGACGACGGTGTAGGTCACGTTTTCCAGCATGGCGTCCGCGCCCGGGATGGGCACTTCCTCAGAGGCCTCGCCCTCAGGCTCGCCGCCCTCGGAAACGTCCCCTCCGGCGGATTGGAACATGGGAGTGGCGATGAGGATGGTCAGCCACACCAGCAGTCCGGCCAGCGCGATCCCGCCAGCCGCCCCCATGGCGATGGACTTGGTGAGGGCGCGGTGCTTGCGGATCAGCATGGCCTCAATGGCGATGATGGCCGCCAGCAGCAGCACGTCGATGACGATGGCCGCGATCTGCCAGGCGGGCAGGCCGGTGTTCAGGTTCTCGGGGGCATAGGCCCGGGCGTTGGCCACGGTGAACAGGATGTTCTTGCAGGCCTGGCGCATGGCCAGCAGGGAGGTGGCGCTCTCCAGGTCGTGGACATTGTTGGTACCCGCGTCGTAGGGGGACAGGCAGAAGTCGTTGCCGCTGCGGATGCCCTGCTCGGCGTCCATGTAGCCCATGCCCATGAAGAAGTCGGTGAGCATCATGCCCTGGAAGCCCCACTCGTCCCGGAGCACCCGGTTCAGCAGGCCCTCATGCCCCACGGCCCAGGTGGTGCCGATGTAGTTGAAGGAGGACATGACTGCCTGGGCCCCGCCCTCCTTCACGGCGATCTCGAAGGGCTTCAGGTAGATTTCGCGGATGGCCTGCTCGGTGGACCAGGTGCACAGCATCAGCTCACGGCCGCTCTCCTGGTCGTTGAGGGCGAAGTGTTTGATGTAGGAATACACGCCGTGCTCCTTGGCGCCCGCCGCGGCTTGGGCGGCGGTTTTGCCGGACAGCAGGGGGTCCTCGGAGTAGTACTCGAAATTCCGTCCGGCGAAGGCGGAGCGGTGGATGTTCATGGCGGGGGCGTACCAGCCGGACACGCCCATCTCATCGGCCATCTCGCCGATGCTGCTGCCGAAGGCATGGGCCAAATCCTCGTTCCAGGTGGCGGAGATCATCACGCCGGAGGGGAAGCCGATGGAGCCCTTGCCGGTAAAGTTGTTGTTGATGGAGGCGGGGCCGTCGCAGTCCACCGTCTGCACCTTGCCCACGGAGGCCACGGCGGTGGTCTGATAGCCACCCAGGGAGATCATGGCGTTCATGTCCTGGGGCGTGAGCTGGTCCAGCAGCTTCTCCCACGTGGGGTCATCATAGTCCTTACCCCGCAGGTCGGCCAGCTTCAGGCCGTTTTTGGCCCCCAGGGTGGGCATCACATCGTTGGGGTTGTTATATTTTGAGGCGTCGTAATTGCTGTTATTGATAAACGTGGCCTTGTACTCGGAGGGCATATTGAAGTCCTCTGGGTAGGCCAGGGCCTCCTCAATGTTGGCAAAGCCGTCCTTGCGGGACAGGTAGGTCACATTGCCCGCCGCCTGGTCGAACTGGTTGAGCGCCGCCGCCTTGTCGGTGGAGCGGGCGTTGTCCTGGCCGTAGGTGATCGTGGAATCCACGGTGTAGGTCTGCTCATCAATGACCTCATGGGAATTGCCCCGGAGGGAGACGGCGTAGTCCCCCGCCTCCAGCACGTAACAGCCCGCGCCCTCGGCGTCATAGGAGGCCATGTCCTCAGCTTTGAAGGTGATGGTCAGGGTCTGGGACTGGCCGGGCTCCAGCAGGCCGGTCTTATCGTATGCCGCCAGGTTGGCGCTGGCCTTCTCAATGCCGCCGTTGGTGTAGGGGGGCCCGCAGTAGACCTCCACCACGTCCTTGCCCGCAACAGAGCCGGTATTGGTGACAGTGACGTCAAAGGTGATGGCACCATCCTTTTCCGCAATGGGGCCCATCTTCTGCTCGAAGGTGGTGTAGCTCAGGCCGTGGCCGAAGGGGTACTGCACCACGTCGTAATAGTCGAACAGGCCCTCCTGGGCGGCGGTCTCATAGAACTTGTAGCCCACATAGATGCTCTCCACGTAGTTGACGAAAAAGGGAGTCCAGCCGGTTCCCGGAGCCTCCTCATCCTCCACAAAAAACTCGTCCATGTTTTCATACTGGAAGAAGTCGCAGGAGTTCCACATGCTGGGGGCGTTGGTCAGGTCGTACAGGAAGGTGTCCACCGTCCGGCCGGTGGGATTCACCGCGCCGGTGAGGATATTGCCCAGGGCATTGAAACCGGTCTGGCCGGTGCCGGGGCACCACAGCACGCTCCTGATCTGGGGATAGTCCTCCACAAAGCCCAGCTCCATGGGGTTGGCCCCGTTATACACCAGCGCCACGTCGTCGAAGTTTTCCGTCACCAGCTCGATCATGTCCCGCTCGCTCTGGGTGAGGCGGAGGAAGTGGCCGTTCTCGTCGTACTCCTCGTACTGGCCGCTGTTGTTCTCATAGTAGGGCCACTCCCCGGCCCCGGTGAAGTAGATGGGCAGGTCGGCGCCCTCGCCGCCCACCCGGGTGATGACGATCAGGGCCTTGTCGGAGAAGCTTTTGGCTCCGTCCAGCAGCTCATCGGGGTAAGTATCGGCGGGGGGCTCGGGCAGGGTCCAGTCCTGTTCCCACATCCCCACCTCGGGCCGGTCAGCCCGGTAGTCGGTGTAGAACCTGCTCAGTTCGGCGTTGGTGGCAATGCCGGCGTTGGCCAGGCCGTCCAGCAGGCTGACGACGGGGTAGGAGCCGCTCAGCGAGCCGGAGCCGGTGCCGCCGTAGCAGGGGTTGGTGCTGGCCCAGCCGAACACGTTCAGCTTGGCCCCGCCGCCCAGAGGAAGCATCCCGTCGTTGGCCAGCAGGGTGATGCCCTCGTCGGCGATGTCCTCGCACAGCTCCTGGGCATTCCGGGTGGTGCGCTCCGAGATGGAGCCCCGCCCGGTGGCCAGGGAGATGAGGGTATTCATAGGCCCAAAGCAGATCAGGTTTACCACCAGGACGAGCGCCAGGGCCATGGCGATGCCGGACTGGGTGCGGATGACAAGCTTCTTCTCTTTGGGCAGCTTCACGCAGGCGGTCATGGCGATGATCCCCGCCACGATCACCACCGCCAGCGCCGCTAAATAGGGTGCGCACAGATTCAATACTTTGATTACGTCCGCCATGTTGATGTCTAACATTCTGATTCCTCCGCCGGGTTCCCCCCAAGCGGTTTTCTTCATCTTACCATGCGGGATTGACACTGTATTTCAGAAGTGTTAGATTTATATCAAGAAAGGCGGTGCTTGCGTGAAAAAGTTTGATGTGGAACGGCTCAAAGCGGTGTGCTACAGCCTTGCCAAAGCCACCAGTGCCACGGTGCGCCTGTACCGGGGCGAGGAGTGTCTATATTACTACTCCGTATATCATTTACAGCCCGACCCCGCCCTTCCCTTCCTCCCCCGTCTGCTCAGCCCGGAGCAGACGGCGGGGGTGTTCACCACCCCTGTGGGCCAGTATTACGGCTATCTGGCCCTGGGGGACGCAACGCGCCTGATTGTCGGCCCGTCGCGCATCGCCCAGGGAGAGCCGCCGGAGCTGGAGGAGCTGCTGTTCCGGCTGGGGATCGGCCGGGAACAGCGCACCGCCTATGTCCGCTCTCTGCGCTGTATGCCGGCGCTGGGCATCGAGCGGGTGGGCTGGCTGGTGTCCTTTTTGGCGCTGACGCTGGAGGGCCGGGAGCTTGCGCCGGGTGAGCTCCGGATCGAGGTCCTCCCGGAGGGGGAGTTCCCGGCGGGCCGCGCCGTCCGGGAGGACGAGCCGGATAACATAGATACCACGGAGCTGCTCAAGCAGGGCTATCACTATGAGCTGCTGCTGCGCTCCTATGTGGAGCAGGGCCGGCCGGACCGTCTGCTGGAGGTGTTCAGCGCACCGCCCAACTTCATGCAGGGCCATCTGTCGGACGACACCATCCGGCAGCTGAAGGACATCGACATATGCGCCGCGGCCATTGCCAGCCGGGCGGCCATTGCCGGCGGTCTAAACAGCCTCGCGGCCTTCGCCCTGTCCGACCGCTACATCCAGACGGCGGAATTGACCCAGGACGCCGAAGCCCTCCGAAAGCTGCAAAATGATATCTTTCTGGGCTTTGCCCGGGAGGTGGCCCAAATCAAGGGGCGGCTGGGCCCGGACGGACAGGCGGGGGGCGTATACGCCGCCTGCGCGGAGTATGTGTCCCAAAACATCTACGGCCCCATCCGGGTGCGGGACGTGGCGGACGTGCTGGGGTACACCAGGAGCTATTTGAGCTGCCGCTTCAAGGAGGAGGCGGGGATCACCCTGACCCAATACATTTTGCAGGAAAAGATTGCGGGAGCGCAGCATATGCTGCGCTTTACGGACCGGAGCCTCACCGATATCGCCCAGCTGTTTTCCTTCTCCTCCCAGAGCCATTTTCAAAGCGTGTTCAAGCGGCTTACCGGACAGACCCCCATGGAATACCGGCGGACGCCCCAGGAACACCGTTCTTTTTCATAATAAAACGTTCAAATATGAAATACACTCCGCCCGTTTTGTGGTACTGTGTAGAAAACAATTTGGGAAAGTCCAGTGGTATGAAGTCAAGGGTGATTGAAGGAAAAATTCAGAGGAAAACAGC
>OFGO01001601.1_pt1 | contig 15772 bp, 17 predicted proteins | sample 1521761 | NCBI WGS metagenome assembly OFGO01 (sample SAMEA3504128, study PRJEB24116) | mouse gut metagenome | biome: mouse gut; feature: mouse-associated habitat; material: faeces | place: Denmark | collected 2011
CAAGTCAGACGAAAATATGCGCCAATCTCCACACAATGCCCCACACATTGTTCAAAAAGCTCCTGCGTCATAGGGATCTGATGCTCAATGGCAGCATTTTCTTCTTCAGTCAAATAGATTACTTCCCTGACAAATTCGCCCAGCCGCCTTTTTTGCCTGTCTGTCAGCTTTTCAATAATCTCCATCCTTATGCTCCTTCTATGTACGATAGCAACATTATAATATATTGTGATTATCTCCACAATATTTATTTTGCTTTTGGGAAACTATAATTGAATCATCAGACAATACTGGAGGTGGTTTCAATTATAGATTTTGCCCCATTATGGGAAACAATGAAGCAGAAACAGGTTTCCCAATACCAGATTTTAAAGCGTGGGATTGACAACAAAACACTGGATTCCCTCAAAAAGAATAAAAATATCACACTGACAACTCTGGAAAAGCTCTGCAAAATCCTTGAGTGTACACCAAATGAGATTGTCAGGTTCCATGACTGAAGCTGCTGGACGGTAAAATTTATCCAGCAGCTTTAATTTTTTTCGCCCATACCTTTTATCAATCCCAAAGAAACAAGCATCTCTACAGTATTCTTGATACCACACATATAAGCAATGTCTGAATAACGATGATTAACTGTAGATGTACATGCAATGTAATCATTGATAATTATTCGCTGTTCTCTGGTCAGTTCAAGGCTTTCATATCGCCGTTCTAATTCATTCTCAGCTTCACGATCCGCTTTGTATGTCTTGTCTGCCATTGCCATCTCATCCCTGCTTTCGTCCATAAGCCGCCCCATGCCCATAGATATTAACTTTTCAATCAACTCGTTCATTTCTCTCTCCTTTTTATACTATATGTCATATTGTGACAAATACATTATTATATATTAACACAATATGCCATACAATAACAATATGGTTTGTAAAAAAATTGGAAAGGGGGATACCTGTGGAGCTTGATTATAAGAAATTAGGGAAGCGCATAAAGGAGCAACGGCTGAAACAGCATTTGACACAAGAAAAATTGGGAGAAATTGTCGGAGTTGCCACCAGCAACATAAGCCACATCGAAAGAGCTACGACACAAGTAAGCCTTTCCTCACTCGTAAAAATCGCAAATGCCTTAGATTCGTCATTAGATCGGCTTGTTTGTGATAGCCTTTATTCTATTGCAGATCTTTACATTGAGCAGGATATATCGAATCTATTGCAGGGATGCAGTCTGGCTGAAAAGCAGATTATCAAAGATATTGTCATTGCTGCAAAGAAGTCATTGAAGGAGCATAGATAGATAAAGCTGCTGGGCGTATAAATCCAGTAGCTTTTATTTTGAATATATAGCCTGCCAATATGCTATCGGGCAAGCACCCTTTAAACTCGCTAAATAAGAATAGCCATCTTTTCGGCTGTTCTTATTTAGTGAGTACACTGGGGTTTGGGGGAGTAGCCACCATCAAAGAATCATATACGCCCTTTAAAGGAGTTCACCTCTACTCTTTGACTTTTAACACCGAAAAGGGATTCCAGACATTACTCCAGAATCCCTCTCCAGACTAAAAAATACTAAGAGAAAAGGTTTTTGCTTACTATTTTTTATATATAACATACCCACTCTGTAAGCAAAAGAGTGTTAATTTATATGTATAGAATTATAAAAATTCTGTACAATCGTTTTTAAATGTTTCAAACGAGTAATCAGTCATTAACAGAAACACAATTCATTCTGCCGAAACTTAAGCATTTACGCTATATCATCTAATTCATCTGCTTCTACCAAGTCACCGTAATTCACTGGATCAGTTATCTTGTTAATAAGTGGATTCTTAAAATATCCATCCAAAAACTCCACATATGGTCTTGCATCTTTGTGCTTCTTAGCATACTTTTTGATTTTTGCATACATGCTGCGGTCAATCGTTTTATACCAGTTTTTTTCTCCCATACGTATTAGCAACATACGAAAAGCAACAACTATCTGATTACACTCAGGACAAACCAAAGCTGAATTGTAGTCCAGAAGGGGAGCAGGATTACTCCCCCAGCCTTCATGTTCCTCTCCGCACAGCGCACACTTCCATGTATTTCTCCATTTTCCTATTATTTTACTCATATTCAATATCCTCCTTTTCTTATTCTATTTATATTAAAGTGCTATCTGCATCTCCTGAATCTCGTCAAGCGGAACCACCTCGCCAAGTTCTTGACTCTCTCCAATTATATTCCCATTTTCATCTCTCGCTCTAAAAGCCATATTCAAAAGGTGATTATACATAGGAAATTTTTCTTCAAACTCTGCTACTATATACGCATACATCACATCTTCTTCTGTTCCCTCTCTAAGTAAAATATTTCTATGATTCTTATATTTAATCTGAGGCTTTCTTAGATTATTAATAGTTGAATCTATGCTGATTACAAATGTTTCATCTTCCATATGTTCTTCTTCCCAGAAAACCAATTCAGTTCTGATTGCTTTATATTTTCTGCTCAGAAGCCTTTCCCTCGTCTTTACACAGGCAAATTTATGTTCGCCTAATATTATATTCTGTGTAGAAATGTAAGACACGAACTCCTTGAGAGCTTCCTGTGCATCCTCTACTTCTTTCATCTTATTGGCAAATAATCCTGCAAATTCTTTTAATGTCATAATCATAATCTCCTTTCTCTTTTCTTCTATATTAAATGGCTATTGCCAGTTCTCCGACTTCTTCCAGTGGGCAGTTGCGGCTATCCAGCAAACCTCGGCGGTATCGAATCTGCATTTTAGAATCCATGCTGTCTATCCTATAAGCCAAGCTCAACATATTACTTATGCGAGGGTATTTCTCATAAGATTTTAGTGCAGGCAATATGGCTTCCAAATCTTCAACAGAAGATTTTTTACATGTAAGATTCCTAAAATCAGAGTAAGTTACTTCTAATTCCTCTAATGAATCAACCGTTGACTGGATGCTCACTGTAAAGGTTGCAGGATCATCTGTTCCCTTTTCGATAAATATTAAATCACTCCTCACCAGCATAAGCTCTTTGCTTAAAAGCCGCTCCCTGATCTTCACGCTCATGAATCCAGGAATACCAAATTCACTGTGAACCATGTTACATACCAACCATTCTATTTCACCATCTTTATATTCTTTTAATGAGCTTACCCATTCTTCAAACAGTTTTTTAAATTCTTCAACTGTCATATTCTTTGTCCTCCTTTTATTCTTAGTAAAATATATGAAATTTTCAAGGTTCATCTGAGCCTTTTTCACTGGCTCTGTTTTTCATAGGTCACTTGACGCTACCTATTTCTATTTCATTCTCACTTTAATCTGAAAGTAGAATTTTTTCTTTCGATGAACATACAATAGCACATATGTGTTAGGATGTCAACACTTTTATTCGCATTTTTTTGTTGAGGTAGAATATTTTTTATGTTATACTAGCCACATGAAAGGAGAACGCCTATGTATTTCCTAGATACTTACCCTAGATATTACCTTGTGAGTGCTGATTTTCAGGCACATCCAGAGCTTTCCTTGCAGGAAAAGACAAGATTAGTCATAGAAGAATATCAAAAGGAACTAAGAGCCTACTATGAAAAAGAGGGGATAACTCCACCACTGGCATCTGCTATGAGCCGATACTTCATTATTTTATGGAGAAATCTTCCTAAGACAAACATTGACGATAATACTGAAGATACTCTATTTGAAATGATGTGCCAGAGCATGGCAAACTTTAAAGACACTGTTTTTGAAGTAGTTATAAGAGATATTAATGTATTGGCGGATCACTCTATAGAAAAATTCATCAGGCGGCTATGTATGATAAAGAAGTATGCCAGCGTAAAACCAATTTTTTTAGATAACACTACCGACACGCTTCTTACTCCTAAACTTGAATCTGTCTCTGATGATGGCATTAAAGCACTTACAATACAGACAGCTTTTTCTATAGCTGAATATGACAGATTAATACAGTTCCTTGAAAATATGTATATATCTGTAAAAGAAGAGTCGATAGAAAATACCAACAAAGAATTTATTTATTATTACTATCAGATACAGCAAAGCAAAATGGTAATTGCGGCGGTTGTAGATGAAAGCAGTTTGAACAGGCGCACCTTATATCGCTATTTTGATGAATTTGAGCAACATCCCTATTTTCCTGAATATTGTAAGCTGTTCCCAGAACTGATAGACAAACCTAAAAAACGCCCACTTGCTTTTGATTTAGAGGCTTTTCACAAGGATGCCACCCCTATTTTTACGGAGGGTAGTATTGGTGCATTGGCTTCAGATAAGGATTTAAGCAAAGATTTCTGGAAACAAAATTCACTACTCTGTGACATAGCCGACATGAAAATTGATGATTTATTAGAAAAATACTCACTAACCTGCTCTATTGACGCATACAGAACGTGGCTTGCTGTTAAGAAAAAATTGAAAATCAAATAACAAAACAGGCTCCCAGGGTTCTATTCCCCAAGAGCCTGTATCAATTTATGTATTAACTCCGTAAATATTTGCTAACAGTCGGCTGTGAAATATTAAGCATATCTGCGATTTCTTGCTGTGTATATCCTTGCCTTTTTAAATCTTTAATTTGAGATTTCAGTGCATCTCTGCTTAAATTCGTTGCAAACTGCGTCGATGTCTGTATCATTCCATTTAGTTGCTTTTTTAATGTGGTTGTATATTGGATTCCATCCCTATTTCCTGTCACACTGGCAGTTCCTGTTTTAGAATTAAAATTAGTTTTTGCATCATTCAATCCAATATTTGCAACCAAATCACTAATTGCCATCAAAATATTGGGTTGGTTATTCTTCTTCAGATCATTTCCCATATATTCTTCTCCTTTATTATAAAGTTATAATTTTTATAACTTTATAATAACAGGGATTGTTTCAATCGTCAAGCAATATCTACAAATTTTTATTATGCAACATCATCAGTATCCTCATCAAAATCTACAGGAGGCTCCCATCCCAAAATGGATTTTGCAAGCTGCCTTGATTCTATGGTATTGTCTACTGGTTCATATGCCGCCATGACTATACCTGCGCTAAACGTGTATCTGGCAGTGTTATATCCAAAATCTTCATCTGCAAATTCATAGTCCATCGTCACTTCTGGAAACTTTTCTGACACCATAAGCATTAACCTCGGCACTCCACGATCTGCAGTCTCAAAAACAATAATATTTCCACTCCTTCTGCCATCACAGGCATTACATTCTACGCCCCAATGGGCGCAAGACCAGCCATACCAGTCATGGTATCCGTAACGCTCATCCAATTCATGTAAATACTTGCCATACTCATAAATATCTGGTTTCAGTTTTAAAAAGAAATCCAAAAGCTCATCCCTAGTCTTAATTCCCTCAAGCTTAATCCAAGGATATGCAAAATGCTTGTCTATCTCTGTATAATCTCCAAACTCTTTCGCCTGATAGTATTCCCATGAAGTATTGGTTTCACTTCCTGCTTCTGAGTCCACAAGTTCTGCTGGCATAGAAATAATATTGTTAAAATCAACCTCTCCATCCTCACTTCTTAGAAAATCAAACACCTTATCAATTTCTTCTTGCCCTGCATCATGCAGTGTTATTCTATTCTTTACCCAATTTAGTACCATTTATATAATCCTCCTTTTTTAATTTCTAAAGGAGTTCAGCGCTGTTCCTTTGATGAAACAATTATATCTAACAAATCAAAATCTGTTGAGCTGTCGGTTTCAATTTGTTCTTTAAGGTTGATTTTATATCAGTTTTACAATATATAGTATTATAATTCTTATATAATATCATAATATATGATTTTTACATTAAATACATTTATGAGTGTTTTACGATATTTTAATTTTTCCACAGCCTTTATACTTGAAGTTCTATGTTTATGGCGTGTTGTTAGTTATTCTCAATCGTTCAAAAATATGTTAGAATAATGATATATTTCAACAGGAGGTGTAATATGCAGAAACTTCTCTTTTGTAATCTTGATTTATTAAGAAAATCATTTGATGGTTTCGATAACCCTAATCTGAAACAATTTCGTGATGAGTTCTTAGATTATGCTGATACTCTGTGCAATGATGCTGAGAACCAAATATACTTCATTAGCAAAGATCAAACTCAATTAGATGCTGCTGAAAAATTTTTTAACAACAATGGATATAATAATTTTAAATTCAGAAGTAGGGCTAAGGCAAAAGATTTCGTAATGAAATACAAAAGCAGAAATAACTTCTTTGTTTTTATAAGCGGAAAAGAAGTGGACTTTCATCTTGCAGTACATTCAAAATCATTGTTTATTGTCCCTACATGGATTCCTGTGGAAGATAAATCTGAATATTATGGTGTCCATGTTGATACTCCCGACCAACTAGATAAGTTTATTCGGACACTAAATAATCAAGAAAGCTGGTACGCCAAATTAGAAATTGAGCCAAATATAACTGCCCTATCCTTAATGGATGGTAGATACAAATATAAAGCCAAGACTGAAAATGAACGAGAAATGATAATGCATTTTGAAGCCTTGTTAAAGCAGGGGAAAAGTCGAAATTATTATGATATTCTTTTGTATCATTTTTTGGCAGGAATGACAAATACAACTCTTTTTGATGACATTGAGTTATTTGGCATGATTCCCTCATCAAACTGTTCTTTAAATGAAGATATTTTTAGTTTTATGACACAGGTAAGATATATTAAGGGGAAACGGCTACCAAAAAACAAAATGGAAGATGCAAACCTCATTCAACGAATCACGCCCAAAATACAAGCTCATATGCTATCAAATCAGTCTGCTAGAGCAAATATGGGCGCTGACTATGAATTTGACACACTCCGTATAAATCCAGAATTTAAGCAAAAAATAGAACGCCTGAAAAAAGAAGGACGTTTTAAAGTTTGCATTTTTGATGATTATATGACGCACGGAAATACCTTTAATGCTGTACGAAACCTTTTAAAATATTTGGGAGCAGATAAAATCATTTTTGTTTCTTTAGGTAATTTTTCTCGCCCATTTCAGAAAAAGGACTATAAAATTACAGGTAATGTTTTTGATTCTGGGTACAATTATGAATTGCTCCAATCTACGCAACAATATTTGACTTATGATGAAGATGCTAAAGACGAAATTGACGAGTTATATAATATTTTCAACTCATAATAGATAGGAAGTAATCTTTATGGAAAGATATTTTATTGCCTTACAACAGTTAGGTGCAAAGAACGAATTATTATTAAAAATAATAACTGAATATGAGCCTACTTTCATCAATAATTTGTTTGAAGAAAACTCCGATATCTTTCTTACAAATATAGAATGGCTATCTTATAAATTTTTATTTGAAGATAGAGAAAAAGTCAATGCTGCTTTGGCAAGGGCGGACGAAATATTAAAAATCAATGCCGAGCAAGAAATCCATACTGCATTATATTATACTATCAATTATCCTAAAAATTTAATGCGTATAGATAATCCACCAGCTATTATTTATTACAAAGGTGCGAATCCCAATGAAGGATTTGATAAAGCCATTGCGTCTATTGGAACACGAAAGCCAACACGTTTTGGATTTAATGCTATTAATTACTTAATTCCACAATGGGTAAATGAAGGATTTACAATTATATCAGGCTTAGCTCTTGGTGTAGATCGCCTATCCCATATCGCCTGCTTAGCTGCGGACGGAAAGACTATTGCTGTTCTTGCTCATGGACTAGATAAAGTATATCCTGCTTCAAATAAAAAATTAGCGGAACAAATTTTATTATGTGGAGGTACTCTGTTATCTGAATATCCTGTTGGAACAGAACCAACAAAATTTAGATTTGTACGCAGAAATCGCCTAATTGTTGGTCTTTCAAATGTAACTGTAGCAATGGAATGTGAAGAATCAGGTGGTTCTATGAGATCTGTTAGATTTGCTCAAAAGCAGAACTGTCCTATTTTTTGTCCATCCCCAGGGAACAATCCTACTGAAGCGCAATCTGGATTGAAATATATCCTTGAAAATAAAATAGGTCAAGAAATTACAGGCGGCACTGATTATGAAAAAGTTATTCTTGCGGCTGGTTATGAAATCGAAAAACCCAGAATGGAAATTTCGTATATCAAACAACAATATCTAAGAGCATTAATAGCAGGTTCTCAAAACGAAAATATTATTAAAACTGTTTTTGAAAAAATAGGATTACAATATACTTCAGAATGCACCTGTATTATTGATTTGAATAATTATTTTTTAGATTACATTCAAAATTCAAACTATTCCATTGATTCTGTTATTAAAACATTTATTGACACTATCATATATGTTGAAAAAGAGAGCTGACGCTCTCTTTTTCATAAATTCCATTTATATTCACCATTTCTTGACACAACAATTTTTCCACGTTTAACAGCCTTGTTCAAATATATCCTTACATCTGGATGCAAATTAAATGCCCAATGATTCACGCCATGCCCCACTCTAGTTGCTTGATATATTATCATTGCCTGCGTAAGTGGTGCCAGATAGCCACTTGTCATATCAACCTTTCCACAAGAATCAAATTCATTTGTATCCAAATTATAATAGTGGCTTATCAAAAATTCCTTTTCATCAGTAGATATTAATTTTTTGAGATAGGCTCGTGACACTCTCTTAGCTGCCCCATTTCCACTACGAACCCTATTAAAAATCCATGTAACAATCCAAATCAAACAAAGTATGCCGCAGAATAATAACGCTCCACCTATTTCAGTTCTATGCCTATTTCTCCAGTCAACAAGCCCTAATGTTCCAAGAATTTTATCTGGAACGAATAATATCACAAGACATGCTATCAATAATGCAGTCACCACTTCTTTAACTTTCAGTTTATCAATAATATTCGCCAGTATTTCTAATGCCTTATCCATTATAAGTTTCATTCCCCTTTTCTATCCTATATGTACAGATATAAGTTATATCTTCCTCTTTCAAAGCACCCAATTCTCTACCATAGTCAATGATCCACTGCTCCATCGTTGGTTCTTCCGAAATAAGCTCACCACCTAGCTTTTCAGCTATATGCCTGCTGACAGCGTTCGCCTTGTTTGCTTTCCAGATAAAATAATCCACTTCAAAATACTTGCTTGCATAATCCAACAACAGTCTTACAGCTTCTTGGGCGTACCCCCTGCCCATATAATCATCTCGCATATCAATGCCGACTTCTGGTGTAGGTGTGTCTACATTTTTAAGTTGGCAAAATCCGCAAGTTTCTCCTGTGCTTTTCTCAATGATAGCACAGGGAAAACCATTTACAGCATTGACTTCTTTCCAAATCGTTTGCATAAACTTCTCTGTAAATATGTTTTTGTAGGAGAAATGAGCATAGGATACTTCTCTGTATATAGGATAATCTTCTTCAATCAGTTTTCTAATGCTAATGTTATCACTTAAACATATCATAATTAAATCTTATATCCTCGTTTCTTCCCCCTCAAATTTTAATCTGACCACTAATAAGCATCGGCAAAAGGTACTCTCGTATTTTGGTCAATATTTCATTCTCTTTTTCACATTGCTTTACTTTATTGCACCACGCTTTCACAACTGAATTAAATTTTTGCAGAATATATTGATCTGGAATAATAATATCTACCTGAGACAGTACTTCTTTTGATAATTCGGCAAAAGTAGAACCTGTTCCAAGACTTTTCAAATAAGGAACCATATATAATAATGTATAGTATATATATTCATTATTTTCCATATCGTTCGGTACTATTGACTTAAACCCTTGATTTGTTGAAATATTATTATCTGCTATTGCAATATAGCCAATAGGTGCCCTAGATGTTAGCAATACACTTCCTCTAGGCATTAAATTTGCCGAACTGTTTTTCAATCCAGACTCTGTAATATCTATTTTGCCATGACGGACATACTTATTATTTGTATCAGCCAAATCTTTTGGTGTTAGCCATGCAATTCCTTTAGAACAATAATACTCATCATTCGCTGTAAGAGGCGTCCCTCCTGAAATCACTTGACCTATATCAGCAATTTTTTTTACTTCCCAATATTCTGGTATATTCTTTTGAAATTCTTTATTCCAAATCAATTTTCCACCAGAAGATAAATAAGGTTTCCCATCACTGTTTGGAAATTCATATTGTAAAAACCAATATTGATATAGTAATCTTGTTTTCCTGTCTAAGTGTCTTTTTATTTTAAAATTGATCTGAATTTTTTCTTCTACAGAATATAAAAAGTCTCCAATTCTTTTTTGTGTTTCATAATCTGGAAGCAAAATTTGTATAAAAGAAAAAATATCCTCATTGAAGCTTGCTCGCAATGTCATATTAGTGTTATTATTAATAATTCTTCTAAAGTATGGACTACGTAAATAGAACGCCATGTACTTTGCATAAGTAATATCTTTTTGTTTGGGTCTAAGCCGTTTCACAAAGCCACTAAATGTCGCCCTCGGATAATCCTTCAATGCAACACTACTCATAGCCAATTCATCAAGAGTTTCACTTGTCCTAGTTATAAATATATCCCCCTCTTTTATACTATAGACTTCCTGCTCTCTTGCTGAGGTATCCATTAAGTCTGGCAACACATCAGGAAGAATATAATTGTTAAAAACAGTACTAAAGGATACAAAAGGATTTCCATGCCCCGCCTGCTCTTTTTTGGAAGAAATCCCTGAGCTAATATCATACAAATCTGCAAATTTATATGTTTTAAATCTCATCATATATTATCTCTCTCAATCCACTTTTAATATTTTTTTCATATTTACTGCTTAACTCAAACAGATCATTAATCTCTTTTGTTAGTATTTTCATTTCTTCTTCAAATTCATTTTTTGTAATATCTGAATAAAACATTTTAACAGGGAAATACTGCCCTGCCGAAAACGAATAATTTCTCTTTTGAATCTGTTCTTTTGATACTAAGGCAGAAAAGTCTTCAACTAAAGTTTTTCTGTTAAACGCATTAATTATGAATCGCTCATCTTCCGTTGACAAAATAGTTCTTTGACCATCTTCTAGGCTAACTTTCCTCCCCATTTTAGTCGCATCTATCAGTATTATCTCTTCTTCATCACTTCTCGATTTATCAATAAAAATAATAGATACACTCGTTCCAGTAGTTGCAAAAATATTTGATGGCATTGAAACCACGCCTCTAAGCCAGTTATTATCAACAATTTCTTTTCTGATTTTCTTTTGTATCCCCGAATTGAATGTCAAAAATCCATTCGGCACTACAACTGCTGCTTTACCATTTTCTTTTAGTGACGCAAGAATATGTTGTAAAAACGTCAAATAAATAGCCATATCATTTTTCTTTTTAGGAGGTACAGAAGGTATTCCTGCAAAAAATCTCCCATATTTATCTGACTTCATTGTTTCAACATCTGCCGAAAAATCTACAGTAAATGGTGGATTGGAAACAATAAAGTCAAACTGTTTTAACTTATCGCCATTCAAATGCATCGGATTCGTCATTGTATTACCTTCAATGACATATTCCAAAGACTGTGCTAAATTGTTTAGTATTAAATTAATCCGTAAAAACTGAGTAGACTTCTGCGAACGATCTTGGCTATAAATGGTACAGTTTTTTGCACCTACTTTAGTTGCCATTGATAAGAGCAAAGTTCCTGACCCTGCCGCTGGATCGTAAATCTCCACTTGATCTACAGGAGTATCATTATACAAAATATCTGCCATAATCGCTCCTGCAAAAGCTGGTGTATAATACTCTGCATACTTCCCAGAATCTTTATTATAATCCTTAATCAAATATTCAAATATTGATGAAAAGTAATCCCACCCCTGTTCAAATATTTCTCCGCCAAACTGATACTTGCAAAGAATATTAATTGCTCTCTTCGCAAGCTCCACTTCCTTGTCTGGATCTCTAAGATATACCGACAAAGGCTCAAACAGTGGCTTTTTAGTTCCTGTAGATGTTTCAATAGAATAAACGTCCTTATTCAATTCACTAATTGCTTCTAATGCCTTATCAAAAGTTTTGTGAAATTTCTTATCATTCTGCTTTTGAAACAAATTCAGCAAAAGATATTCTTCCTTTATTCTGGCTGTATTTGAATCGGCAAAATCAATAAAGTCATCAAAGGAATCCTCTATATCTTCCCGATGCTCAAAATTATAAAGGAGCTTATCATTCAAGAATTTATATGTAAATAATTCTGAAATAATCTTATACTCGTCACCAGTATTCGCAAGACCTAAATCCGCAGTCATAGCTTTTAAATCATCAATCATCTGTTTTACTTTATCTAGGTATTCTTCATATCCCATGAGCTTGTTTTCTCCATTCACTATTTGCTAAATTTGTCATCAATAAAAACATTGATAACATTCTCTACTTGCCGTCTGGAAGTATCAGCAAATCCTTGTTTTCTTAAAGCGTTTCTTACTGGTCTAAGCAATTCTCTCATAACAACATTTTTTGTTGGTCTACCCATATGTCCTAATAGTTCATCAATGGCAGCAATAATATCCTGCATCAACTTAAATGTAGTCATATCATTTAGATTAGCGGAATAACCCTCCAGAAGCCTTTTATGAATCCGCATGTATTCTTCACTGCCCTTATACCTATTGGTCAGACTATTATTATTTTCATTCAGGACACGCATTTCTTTTGTCAATGCATCTAAGTTCCCCATAAATGCCTTTACTTTTTCTGTCGTATCTCCATCTTTCTTAAATGACCTAATCAACTGCTTATAACGACTATAAATATCCGTATACACAGGATCTTTCTTATCTGTATTAGACGAACGTGCGTTATTGAATTTAGAAATCAGCTCCATAATATCCTGTTCACTGGTAAATTCTAAATCAATCTCTCCACTCTTTAAAAACTCTACAATCAAATTTGTAAAATCATAATCGTTATCATCTGGATCATCTGAATTTAATAACTTCTCTGCAATAATCAAAGATATTCTATGTGCTGTCTCATGTTGCGCTTTTATGATTCTATCAATAGGAATATTGCTCACATCCTCATGAGACATCCTAAGTTCATTGTAACACTCCCTGTACTCCGTTAAAGCTCTGTTTATATTTCTTACAGTTTCCTCATCTAAAGGTTCTATCTGCTTTCTGAAAGATTCCAGATTATTCTCAATATTGCCCATGTATATGAATAGTGCATTTTCCAAATCAGCAATTTTCTTCTTTACTGTTGGAACATCCACAAACATGTCCTCAACATCGGACTTCCCATCCTCATCCTCCAGATCGGAGCGTAACTCTTCCAAATAACGCCTATTAGTTTCCTCATATTCTTCTGTTATATCTACAAAATCAACCACATAGCCATATTGCATTTTTCTGTATGGTCTGTTTACTCTGGCAAGTGTCTGAAGAAGATTATGCTCCTTGATTGTCCTTAAAAGATAGAGCCTTTTCAATCTGGGCGCATCAAAACCAGTTAGCAGCATATTATACACAATAACGCCTTTATACTTAATAACTGTCTTTCCTGTGACGTTATCTTTCTTGCCCCTAAAATATTCTTGTTTCTCTTTGTTTTCCTCTGTATCATGTAAGACTAATGCTGTACTAATATTGCTATTATTCTCGAACCATTCCTGCATAGATCTTGCCTGCTCAGATGAAGAAGCAACTACCATAAAGCCCATTGAATTATCATTTTGAACCTCTTCAAACACAGAAAAATCATCTATAACATAACGGCATAACTGATCGACATACTCCTCTGACTTGGTTACATCTTCCCACGTTTTCGCTGGAATAGCCTGTCCTTCAGGTATACCTACCATTGCACGAATATCGTTTCTAAACTTTGTATCTATATTCTCTTTCTTGATTTTCAGTGTATATCCATCTGCAATACTCTTGTTATAATAATATTTGTGGATATACTCATGAAAAATATCTGTTGTCTTAAAGTTTCTCTTAACTCCAGTGTGTTTATTCTTTTTGTCAGAACCATCCTCTTCATCCCCAAAATCAGAATCAAGAATCGGCGTACCTGTCAAGCCAATAAAAATTCCATTGGGATCTGCTCCTAAGAGATTGCCCAGGAATGTTCCTTTCGGCTTATATCCACGATGTACTTCATCTAAAAAATAAATTCTTTGTACGTCTGTATCAGGATCAGGAATTACCACCGATTTGTCTGAAAACTTTTGAATATTAACAACATTCATTGTCTCCTGATACTTCCCTCGTTGGGAGCTGCTATCATTTATTATGACTTGGGACTGCATATTCTCTATAAAATGTTCCTTAGAATCAATAGCGGCAATCGTCATCCCTCTGGCTGAAAACTCTGCTATTGCCTGTCTAAGCAAGTCCAGTCTATCTACAACAAAATAAAACTTCGTGATTATATCTTTATCCTGATAATAGTCACGTAGCATATTCGTAGCAAAATAAGAAAAAGCAGTCTTTCCAGAGCCTTGTGTATGCCATAAAACTCCTTTTTTCATTCCTCTATCCAATTTATTTCTCAAAGCCTGCAGTCCAAAATACTGCGGATACCTGATAATATGCTTATGAAATCCATCTACAGGACTATCAACATATACAATTCCATATTTCAAATAAAAGATAAATCTTTCCTTAGAGAATAATGACGTAATAAACTTATTCGTGGGTGTATCTGGCTTTAAATTCTCTCCAAATTCTAAGTCGTCTTTTATTGACATGATATTATTGTCGGACAAAACATCATCAATATCACTATCTGAAATATATTCACTTATGGGCAGCTCTTGTTCCTCTCTGAAATGATTATACTTTGGATCATCCTTACCATCTGGTGTTGTGTAAAAGCTCCCTTGCCTCTGAGTTCTAGCTTGATCATTATATACTTGGTTATTCGTAAATCCCAAAAGCTGAAGCTGATTGAAGAATGGAATCAATTCATCCTTACATATACGTTCTTCCCTCATTCTTCTAAATTCCGCCTGAATGCCATCCTTGTTGTTTGGCTTCTTTGCTTCAATAAAAGCCATCGGAATACCATTAATAAGCACTGTAATATCAGGGCGAAACCTCACGTCTCTTTCACCTATATATGGCAACTCTGTAACAACTCTAAAATCATTTTTGTCTGGTTCATCCAAATTAACCAGCATCATATCCCTATAAGCCTTGAGCCGCTCATAGAATCCTTTTCCTTTATCTCTTTTATTTTCCGTCAAAGTTTCAATTTCTTTTATTGCATCGTCAAGCTGCTCATCCGAATAGTCTTTCCCATTAATCTCTCGGATAGCACCTTTAAAGACATCTACAAAAATATTGTTATGTCGCTGGATATTCTGATTTTTCTTAGTCTGGTAGATATATCCTAACCGCCGAAAATGAAGTGTAGCTGGAATCTTAACTCTTGAATCCTCATTGAATACCATAATAATTTCCTCCAGTAGTATAAAATAACACGTTCTCTATTTATTCGCTTCCAACAAAGTAAGCAGTTTCTTTGCCTTTGTTGTTAAAACATATCGCCCCCGACTATTTTTATATCGATCTATGTATCCCTCTTGGCGCAAGGTCAGCATTATGGCATTTACTTTCATTAGGCTGAACCCTAACCCTTCACCGATCTCCTGCTGTGTCATTGGGCAGATATAGGCTTTATTTATCTTCACCTGATTATTATACAACAAATCAAGCACCTTGAAATTGTCATTTAAAAACAATTCTATATCTTCTTTCCCCAATGTCTCACCACCTTATTATAAATAATTTAATAATTAAATCACTGTAATTT
>OFGO01001611.1_pt1 | contig 15646 bp, 16 predicted proteins | sample 1521761 | NCBI WGS metagenome assembly OFGO01 (sample SAMEA3504128, study PRJEB24116) | mouse gut metagenome | biome: mouse gut; feature: mouse-associated habitat; material: faeces | place: Denmark | collected 2011
CGGGGAGGACGAGAGGATATTCAAGGGCGAGCTGGACGAGAGCATCCAGGAGGAGCCGCCCCGCATCGGAGAATCCTAGAGGCCTTGGCATGTTGACGAATGATAAGTGAATAAAATGTACAAAGTGACAGAAACCACAAAAAGACCGCAAGTTTATAAGCATTTTAGAGGTTTTGCAAAAAAATATTTGTGGAATAGTGGTATGGAATAAAATACTTTTTTTCGTTATACTTAGTACAGGGTGAAGCGATGCGAGGCCATCGTTAAAACTAGAGTAAAAGAAACCATGCAAACGTGAAAGGAGTTTTGTATTATGGCAAGTTTATCTTTGAAGAACATCTGCAAGGTGTATCCCAACGGCTTCGAAGCTGTCAAGGACTTCAATCTGGAAATTGCAGATAAGGAATTCATCATCTTCGTAGGACCTTCAGGATGTGGTAAGTCCACTACCCTCCGTATGATTGCTGGTCTGGAAGATATTTCCTCCGGTGAACTGAAGATTGGTGACAGAGTCGTGAACGATGTAGAGCCCAAGGACCGCGATATCGCAATGGTATTCCAGAACTACGCTCTGTATCCTCATATGTCCGTATATGATAACATGGCGTTCGGTCTGAAGCTGAGGAAGGTTCCCAAGGATCAGATCGACAAGATGGTTAAGGAAGCGGCTAAGATCCTTGACCTGACCCCTCTCCTTGACCGTAAGCCGAAGGCTCTGTCCGGCGGTCAGAGACAGCGTGTTGCCATGGGCCGTGCAATCGTTCGTAATCCTAAGGTATTCCTTATGGATGAGCCTCTTTCCAACTTGGATGCAAAGCTGCGTGTGCAGATGCGTATTGAGATTGCGAAGCTGCATCAGAGACTGGGCACCACCATCATCTACGTTACCCATGACCAGACAGAGGCTATGACCCTTGGTACGAGAATCGTCGTTATGAAGGACGGCGTTATCCAGCAGGTTGACACGCCTCAGAATCTGTATGAGAAGCCCACCAATCTGTTCGTGGCAGGATTCATGGGATCTCCTCAGATGAACTTCCTGGATGCCACCGTGAAGGTTACCGGCGACAAGGCCAGCCTTGAGATTGAAGGACATAGCATTCCTCTGACCCCTGAGAAAGCAAAGAAGGTTATCGCAGGCGGTTATGACGGCAAGGTTGTTACATTTGGTATCCGTCCCGAGGACGTGTACGATTCCGAAGAGTTTGTGGCGAAGAGCGATCCGAAGGCAGTGTTCGAGTCTTCTGTAAGAGTTTACGAGCTGCTTGGTGCGGAAGTGTTCTTGTACTTTGATCTGGGACAGTTCCCTCTTACCGCAAGAGTTGCGCCCAGCACCACCGCAAGACCTGGCGACACCATCAAGTTTGCGTTCGATATCGAGAAGATTCATGTATTCGACAAGGAGACGGAGCAGATCGTTACCAACTAATCCGATAGGAAATGCGCTTTGCGAACTTTCTATATAGCATGAAATAAGATGGATTGAGAGGGGGTGCTGAAAATTGGCACCCCTTTTTCACATTATGGCAGGCAATATCAGAAAAGAGATGAGGAAGAGAGAATGATTTCAAGCCAGACAATTCAGACCAGCATTGATGAACTGAAGGCAATCACCAAGGTGGACTTGTGCGTATGTGACTTATCGGGTTCCTTGGTGGCATCTACAACGGGGCAGTTGGACCTTTCTGCAGATTTGATCACAGGATTCGCGGGCTCTCCTGCGGACAGTCAGGTGATTGGCATACATCATCTGCTGAAGATCATGGATGAAGGGGAGCTTCTGTACATTTTGGTGGCGAAGGGACTGAGTGAGGATGTATACATGGTGGGAAAGATCGCCGTATCTCAGCTGCAGAATCTCATCATCGCATACAAAGAAAGGTTTGATAGGAACAATTTCTTCCAGAACCTGCTGCTGGACAACTTGCTGCTGGTGGATATCTATAATAGGGCGAAGAAGCTCCATATAGAAGCTTCCGTGCCCAGAACGGTATTTCTTGTGGAGACCCAGATGGAGAAGGACGGCATCGTAGCTGAGCTTTTGAAGGGAATGTTTTCCTCCCATTTCGGGGACTATATTACGGCAGTTGACGAAAGCAACATCATCTTGATCAAGGCTCTGGAGCCGGAATACACGGATGAATCATTGATGACTCTGGCAGAGACCATCGTGGCCATGATGAACACGGAGGCCATGCTGAACGTGCGGGTATCTTTCGGAACGGTGGTGCAGGAGCTGAAGGATGTGTCGAAATCCTACAAGGAGGCCAAGATGGCTCTGGACGTGGGGAAGATATTTTATGCGGAGAAGAATACTATCGCATACAGTACTCTCGGCATAGGAAGGCTGATCTATCAGCTTCCCGTGAATCTGTGCAGGCTTTTCATCGACGAGATTTTCGGGGAGAATGTCCCGTACAATCTGGACGAGGAGACCCTGACTACGATCAACAAATTCTTTGAGAACAATCTGAATGTCTCTGAGACCTCCAGACAGCTGTTTGTGCATAGGAACACCTTGGTATACCGCATAGAAAAGATCCAGAAGAGCACCGGGCTGGACCTGCGCAATTTTGATGATGCGCTGACCTTTAAAATCGCTCTGATGGTGGTGAACTATATGAGGTATAGGGACAGCATGGATTATTGATTTCTGAAGGATTATGGATTCTTTTGGGCCTTGCCCTGCAGAAATAGAAAGACATATTGCATAAGTGAGACAACCTCCTGAATATACTTAGGTAAAATCCATAAGTGTTTTCAGGAGGAATTTTTATGCTCTATGATAGAAGGATAAAATATCTTGATTATTACGAACATGGGGAGCGCGTCAGGGGGGCCGGGTTCGTGAAGCTGGAGGTCAGAAACGGGTGTCTGCGAATGGAGCTGTCTGTGACGGGGCTGCACCCCACTGACGTTTTTGAGCGGGATATATTGCTCTGCGGGGAAAAGGAAGATGGTGTTCTGGGAAAAATCATGATTTCGGCAGGGCGGGGTGAATTCCGTCAGTCGTATGACGATCTGGACCGTATCGGAAGAACCGGGATGGGATACGGACAAACGAAAGGGCTCAGGATACCCTTGGGAGCCGGGAGAGAGATTTCCTGCAGCTGGGAGCAGAGGGCTGATTGGGCCAAAAGGGCTGGGGGGAACGGTAAGGTAGCCGGAAGGGCGGGAACGGAAGGGCAAGAAAAAATAGGAGGAAGCGGGAGAGCAAGGTTCGAGACGGAGAGAAAAGCAGAAGGGATTGGAAGGACGGAGACAGAGAGAAGGGCAGAAGGAACAAGAAGAACAGAAGGGATAGGAAGAACAGAAGGGATAGGAAGAACAAGAGAAAACACAAGGGCTGAGGCTCAGGGAACAATGGAAGGGATTAGGGGGACGGAAGCAGCGAGATGGGATGAGGAGATTGGAAGGGTTGAGACAGAGAGAAGGACAGAAGGAACCGGAAGAGCGGAAGAGACAAGAAGAATAGGGGGAAGCGCAAGGACCGAGACAGAGAGAAGGGCGGAAGGAACAAGAAGGACGGAAGGGATGGGAAAAATAGGGGGAAGCGCAAGGTCTGAAAGGGAGAGATGGGCAGAAGAGTCAGAAGGGACGGAGGCGAGGACGTTCTCCCCTGCAGACGAACTAGGGAATGGAGAATCAGGAAGGCAGAGGGGATGGCCAGAGCAGGGGGAAGCTGTTTCGAGAGAAGGGGAGGGGAGCATGAAGGAACCCCGGAAGAGCAGGAAAGCCTCTCGGGAGGAGAAACCTACGCAGCTGATGGAGGACAAGTGGCAGCAATTATACGCCATCTATCCCCATATACATCCCTTTAATGACGACAGAGAGTATATTTCCATACGGCCTGCGGACTTTGTAGTGTTCCCGGCAGAATCCTACAAGGCGGCCAACAACAGTTTTCTTCTCCATGGATATTACAATTACAGCCATTTGATCTTGACGAGGGTGGAGAGAAAGGGAGAGCTTCGCTATTACATAGGAGTGCCCGGAAACTACTATGAGCGGGAGAAGCAGGTTGCCATTATGTTTGGGTTTGAGAGTTTTGAATGTGCGGAAGAGCCTGCGCAGGCAGGGGATTTTGGATATTATATGATGCGGACAGAACTTTAGCCATATAGAGCAGGCAAATGCCAAGGTTTCATAGGCCCTTTCCGTCAAAGGTCGGAATAAAGCTTTCCGCCGCCGTGCCGCCCTCCTGCATGTAACCGTTTTCTATGCCTATTTTGTCTGCGAATGTCAGGATTTTTTCATATTCTTCAGGGGTTATCCGGCGATCCAGATCAGGAATCTTGGCAGTGTGCCTTAATGGAGTGTATTGGTTCATGATGCTGACATATATGTCATTTCCGTAAGTGCAGTGAAGATAGCGCAGGATTTTTTTGGAATCACCCCCTTGTCCGGGGAGCAGAAGATGGCGGACGATAAGACCCTTCTGCATGAGTCCCGTATCGGGGTCTATGATAGGAGCCCCTGTCTGCCGGAACATTTCGGCAATTGCGGCGCAAGCTCTTTTAAAATAATCCGCCGCTTTGGAATATTGGGCGGAGAGCTGGGGGGAATAATATTTCAAATCGGGGAGATAGATATCAACCAAGCCTTCTAACAGACGAAGAGATGAGACCTCTTCGTAGCCTGAGCTGTTATATACAATGGGGATGTTCAAGCCTTGATTCTTTGCCTGGATGAGGGCAAGGCATACCAGAGGCAGAAAATGACAAGCGGTGACAAGGTTGATGTTGGCGGCTCCCTTTTTCTGCAGCTCAAGAAAAATCTGGGCCAGCCGATGGACGGACAAGCTCTGCCCCATATTTCTGACAGATATGTCATAATTTTGGCAGAACACGCACTGCAGGCTGCAGCCGGAGAAAAAGACGGCGCCTGAACCGCAGCTGCCGGATATGCAGGGTTCCTCCCAGAAATGCAAGGCTGCCCGGGCGGCCGTCAGTTCTGCCCCTTGTCCGCAGAAGCCCTTCTCACCGGCCATGCGGTTCACCCGGCAGCCGCGGGGACAGAGGGTGCAGCTGCGCATCAGTTCTTCAGCTTTTTCGTAAGTCATGCCCATAAAGGCCTCCAATGTTCGGAATACGTCCGAAAGTTTTTTCGGCGCCTGCCTATTCCGTGAGAAAGGATAAGGTAAAAATAAGATGCCGCACATCCCAGAACTCGGATACAGCTCCATCCGGCTGCCTTGCGGCACATGAGAGGTTCCGTTTAGTGCTGCTTTGTTCCCAACCTGACACGGTTCACGGATTCCCATTGCGCAAGACCGAACTTCACCGCTGCACGAAATTCTGAAAATGTACGGCTTTATCAGTGTATCCGTTTCTGAGTGTTTTGTCAAGGATTTCCCGTGTTTTAGCCCGCTTTTAATAAAAATTTCATTTTGTAATGCTTTATTTTTCTGCTTCTTGCGTTTCTTGCCGGCGCTTTCATAGACGGTCGTTGACAGTCTGCTTACATTCGGGCATAATGTCATCAGAAAGACCGCCGGAAGCACCGAGGCGGACCGGAAACGGAGGAGCGGCTATGAATAATTGTGACGCATGTGTCAATTATGTTTATGATGATGAATATGAATGCTATTGCTGTCTGGTGAATCTGGATGAAGATGAGATGTACCGTTTTTTGTCGGGAACTCAGCAGGCCTGCCCATATTTTCGGCTGGATGATGAATACGGAGTAGTACGGCATCAAAATTGAAATGCATATTTTTTTGAAATGGGCGAACAATAACCTCGTACTGACATGAAATGCAAAATGAAGGAGGTTACTCATATGGCAATGTCGAACATTTCCGAACTGGATCTACAGAATCTGCGTCATCTCATCGGCGGGTATGACACCACCCACTGCAAGATGCAGGAGTACGCCAAGGCATCCACGGATTCTCAGGTGAAGCAGTTTTTTGAGAAAGGCGCCAAGTCCGCCATGGACAATAAGCAGCAGCTGATGAAGTTCCTGCAGTAGGATATGTCATCCGGGAATGAAGGAACTATTGATTGAAGGTCCGCCGGAGGCGGGCGAGGAGGTATGAATATGCAGTTACAAGAAAAGACCATGGTGGCGGACACTCTGGCAGGCATTAACGGCGAACTGGTGCGCTATGCGGAGATGATCGCCCAGTCCGAGAACAAGGAGCTGAAGCAGACGCTGAAACAGATGCGCAATGCCTGCGAGCAGTCTCAGGAAGAGCTTTACAATATCGCCAGAGAAAAATCTTATTATGTTCCGGCCAGCAAGGCTACGGCGGAAGAGGTGGCCCATGTGAAGGAGCTGTTCACCATGGGGACACTGTAAAGATTTTCTTGGAGGCGGCGCTGCGGAGCGCTTCCGGAGTAAGTCTGAACAAGACAGTCTGACAGATTTTTCCTGCATAGGCAGGCAGAATGAAAAAGAGAAGAGGTGCGCCTTCTGAGGAAGGGCACCTCTTTTTGCTAAAGGCATGGATGGCTTCTTTCAAGCGGCTTCACCGGAAATTCAGTACCCACCGCCCTTCTGTCTGGTAAAAAATCAGCCACGCCCGGATATTCCTGCCGTTTGCAGTCAGGGTGCAGTCATATTCTGTGGACGGTATCCCGGCATATCTCTTTTTCTGCCGGGAATGTACCATGATATCCCGAATGACTTGCAGTTCACCGTCTTCATTCACCAGTTTTATCATTAGGGGGATAATCTCCCCTTTGCTGCTGCACCAGCATTCACATGCGATTTCTTTCTGTATCCCCCGGACAATTCCGGCATCCTTATTATTGGAATTTGCACCTATTCCGAATGCCATAAAGTCGCCTCCTTCCAAACACAAGCTATAGGACAGTCACCTTGTTATAGTCTACGGTTCTTTTTTCCCGTGATATACCGCCGCACATATGATCTATGGGCTGGTTCAGAAAGGCGGCCCGCATGACGGAGTCTGTTCCGAATCTTTCCCGCAGGGTGTCAACGGTTCTGTCTACAATGGCAAGCTTTTCATAATCCAATTCATCGAAAAGGCTTATCTGCCTGCCGGAGTCGTCCTTTTTGGCTCTGCCGGTATGGATCCCCAGATGCCGGATGGGTCTGCCATCCCAAAATTCCAGAAACAGCTCTTTGGCGGCATTGTAGATTTCCATGGTCAAGTCGGTGGGGGAATCCAGTATTCGCTGGTGGGAAAAATAGGATAGGTCAAAATACCGGATGCCTACGGAGACCACTTGTATTTTTGCGCTGTCTGACCGCAGCCGGTTCCCGACAGTCTCCGAAAGGGCCAGCAGCACCTTGTGGGCAGTTCCCGCGTCCGTAACATCGAAGGGCACCGTGGTGCTGTTCCCATACCCTTTGTTTGGCGCAGGCTGCGCCAGTACCGGGGAAAGGTCGATGCCGTTTGCAAATCCCCAGATAATCTCGCCGTGTTTCTGCAGAACTGCTTTCAGCCATGCAGGGTCAGCTGCGGCAAGCTCACCGATGGTTCTGATTCCCATAGAAAATAACTTTTTGGCTGTGGCGCGTCCCACGAAGAACATTTCCGTTACGGGGAGGGGCCACATCTTTCGCGGGATTTCCTGCCGGTAAAGGGTGTGTACCAGATCTGGCTTTTTGAAATCCGAAGCCATTTTAGCCAGTATCTTGCTGTCGGAAATGCCTATATTTACAGTGAACCCCAAGGTGTCCCGGATCTTGTCCTTGATTTCCTCCGCCGTGTTTTCGGGAGTCCCGAATAGGTGGCAGCTTGCAGTCATATCCACAAACGCCTCATCAATGCTGTATTGCTCCACAGTATCCGAGTATTCCCGCAGAATATCCATGAAGGCGGCGGAGCATTCCTCGTACAGACCATAGTTGGGAGGGACAAGCAGGAGGCTGGGGCACTGTCTTTTTGCCTCCGGGATGGACTGTCCGGTCTTCACGCCGCAGTTTTTTGCAGAGATGGATTTCGCCAGTATGATACCATGGCGCAGGGCGATGTCCCCGCCCACTGCGGAGGGAACATCCCTTAAGTCAAGGGTTCCGCCTTTGTGGGCCAGACGATAAACAGCCTCCCAGGATAGGAAGGCTGAATTCACGTCTATATGAAAAATAATATTTTCCAAACGTGCGTTCACCTCCTTGGTATGGATATTATAATAAACACACGTTCTGATTTCAATAGGGATTTGCTGGCAAAAAATGACCATGCAACAAACGTCAGGATAGTGATTTCGGAGGACAGTGGGAAACGGAGGATCAGAAAAAGCTCATCTGCTCAAAGTCCGTGCCGCAGTCCAGCAGAGGCGGGATTTTTCGGAGAAGAGAGTCCGTTCTGTCACTGTTGAGGATCCAGTCTCTTACTTCCGTCTCCTCCAAGAGCAGCGGCATCCGGTTGTGGATGGGCTGCATAGAGCTGTTTGCATCCGTGGTCAAGATAATGAAATGTTCGCCGTCGCTGTAATGCCTGCAGCACCCTGCCATATAAAGCGCTTTCTGCTCCTGCCTTTGAAAAGTATATTTTGTTTTCGCCTTGTCCCACTCATAGAATGCCGCTGCCGGGACTGCAATGCGCCTATGGCGGATGCCGTCACGGAAGAAGGGCTTTTCGGCGGCAGATTCGCATCTGGCATTGAAGACCAGCCTTTTCTTCTGCCCCTGCTCCATAGGGAATCCCCACCGGAGCCAGACACAAGCTATCCCGCCTCCGTCTGCCAGAAGGACAGGGGCTTCTTCCGATGGATGGATGTCGGCGCTGCCGATCCGCCTTATGGCGGCGGCAGAAGCACTGTGGAGCTTTGCCTCTGCCTGACGCACCAGTTTTTCGGTTTCTTTTGCCGTATCATCATCTATATAATAGCGTCCGCACATATGATTGTCTCCTATCATCATCACTTAACCCTATTATAGACAGTAGTCCGGCAAATTACAACAAACGTAAAAAATTGCGCCGCTTCGGTATCAGGAATGTCTTTGGCCTTTTTCATCGGTGAATGAATTGGCATCAGTCCTGCCGCCGGGACATAAAATGAGGTAAGGAAGTGTATGGGGAAAAATAAAATGTTGAATGCTATATGGGCCGTAATGATATTGCTGGCGGTGCTTTACGGAGCAGTGACGGGACATATGGGAGATGTGACGAATGCGGCGCTGGACAGCGCCGGGGAGGCCATCTCTCTGTGCATTACCATGGCCGGGGTGGTGGCTCTGTGGATGGGGCTGATGGAGATAGCCCAGAAGGCGGGACTGGTGAGAAAGCTCACGAAAGGAATCAGCCCTTTTTTGAGATTTCTATTTCCCCGGATTCCCTCAGGGCATCCTGCCGGGGAGTACATAGCAGCGAATGTGATCGCCAATGTGCTGGGGCTGGGCTGGGCCTGCACGCCGGCGGGGCTAAAGGCCATGGAGGAGCTGGCGAAGCTGGAGGCACAGCGGGGGAACCCGGAGTATCTGGATACGGAAAGCAGAGAAAGGGATTTTCGCAGGGAGAGGTATGTCCGGGAACAGCAGTCTGCACAGGAATCGCCCGTGGGAAAAGGGACGTCCCGATCGGCAGAGAGGGAGCTGCGAAAGGGACTTGCAGGGCAGCGGAGTCCGGCAGGCGGATTTGGAAAGACAAGAAAGGCTCCGGAAGAGAATTTACGGCATCAGGGAAACGACAGCAGAGGCAGGCGTGCCAGCAATGAGATGTGTATCTTCCTGATCCTGAATATCTCGTCCCTGCAGCTCATACCGGTAAACATGATTGCTTACCGCAGCCAGTACGGCAGCGCCAATCCCACGGCCATCATTGCGCCTGCCATAGCGGCCACTCTGGTGAGCACTCTGGTGGCCATCGTGTACTGTAAAATCAAGGACAAGGGGGGGAAAGCAATATGAATGCCATGGCTCATCTTTCGGACATTATTATCCCGATCCTGATCTTTTTTATTGTCGGTTACGGATTTGTATCCAGAGTGAAAGTATATGAAACCTTTCTGAAGGGCGCAAAGGACGGGCTGAAGATTGTAGTGGACATCGTGCCCACCCTCATCGGTCTGCTGGTGGCGGTGGGGATGCTGCGGGCCTCTGGGTTTTTCGAGATGCTGGGGACGCTGCTTGGACCTGCGGCAGCTGCAGTGGGGCTGCCTGCCCAGCTGATGCCGCTTTTAGTGGTGAAGCTGTTCTCCTCCTCCGCGGCCACGGGGCTGGTGCTGGACATCTTCCGCACCTCCGGTCCGGACTCCTACGCGGGGATGCTGACCTCCATCCTCATGAGCTGTACGGAGACCGTGTTCTACACTATGAGCGTGTACTTTCTGGCAGCTAAGGTGACCAAGACAAGATTTACCCTGACCGGGGCGCTGCTTGCCACCTTGGCGGGGACGGCGGCAAGCGTGGTGCTGGCCGGGTGGATGGTGTAAGAGACATTGTTACAAAAAATCAGGATTAGAGTGGATTCTTATAATAGATTTTTGATCATAGAAAATGCGAAGCAGTTTCTATGCTATATATTTGGTGTGGTAAAATTAGATATTTCCCTATATAGAAAGCTGTATAGAAGAGATAATCTTGTCAATAATAATTTGACGAAAGCAATATATACCAGTATAATTAAGATAAAAGTAAGCTACCAAAGTGCTGAGATAAGGTTTAGCTTGTAAGGGAAGAACATAGGTTGAGAAGCCCAAAATACGTAAGAGGTATAATATGATGGAATATGAAAAAAGTGAGATTGAAAAATTGATAATTTGTTTGAAAGATACCGATAATGTTATAAATACTTTCCCATTGGAGCGACAGAAACAAGGGGAAAGTATCATATGGAAATTTGAGGATGAGGGATTTTACATTGAAATTATCACGGATGAAGCGATTAGGACAGTTGAAAAGATTACAAAGAGTGATACGATAGTTGAATCAATTGATGAGATTAGACACCATTTTTTGGATGTTGTATTTGAAACCAAAATGAATCAGCTGATTAATATAGAAGATGGATTTGATGATGCAGATGAAGAGGAAGAGGAAGATGGTGTAAAATACAATCCTTATAATCCTAAACTGATACGTGTGGATACAAAAATGTTTTCAATCAGACAGATGGATGATCTGATTGAAAGGGGCGATGTTGACCTCTCGCCGGACTTTCAAAGGGGTTTTGTATGGAATGATATTACGAGAAAATCCAGATTAATAGAATCACTTCTTTTGAGGATACCAATCCCGGTATTCTATTTTGCGCAGGATGAAGAAGGAATGTTTCAAGTTGTGGATGGTGTGCAGAGACTGACGGTTATTAATTCCTTTATGAAGAATGAATTCAGATTGAAAAATCTGGAGTATTTGTCAGAGTGTAATGGGAAATATTTTAAATTTCCGGATGCTAAACCTGATAGTCTTGAAGATATGTATGTGAGGCGTATAGAGCAGACGCAACTGTTCGTAAATGTAATCGACCCACAGACTCCCGGCAAGGTAAAATATGATATTTTCAAGCGGATCAATACGGGCGGGAAAGCGTTGAACAGTCAGGAAATCAGGAACTGTCTGGCAAATGCGAGGACAAGAAATTTTCTGCACGAATTATCTGGATCCGAGAATTTCCTGCATGCTACCAGAAAAAGCATAAGTGCTTCGAGAATGGCAGATGATGAGTTAGTCCTGCGTTTTATTGCTTTTTATCTGATAGATCACAAAAAAGTAACCGCTGAATATAAGGGTGGCATGGATGAACTGCTAAATGACACGGTGGAAAGATTGAATATTCTGGAATTGGCTACATTGAAAGAAATAAGGCAACATTTTTTTCAGGCAATGGACAATGCTTTTTATTTATTTGGGTCCAATGCTTTTAGAAAAGCAAATTATGTTAATAAAGCGCTTTTCCTCGGCGTTTCCAGAGTACTATGTGACATTATGCCGCAACAGCTCTGTGAAATGGATAAGAATAGGATAGCAGGGCAAATGCAGATAGAAATTAATGAAAATGAAAAATTCAGGAACGCTTTGTCCATGGCAACAAATGATGCCAAAAATGTGAAACTTGTTTATGATACTGTTAAGAAGATAATGGGGGAATAAGGAATGCATCGAGAATTAACTATTGAGAATTTTAAATGTTTTTCAGAAAAAACGAAAATAAAGCTGGGTAAAATATCAATCTGTCTGGGAAGTAATTCGGTCGGCAAGTCTTCGGTTCTCCAAGCTTGTATTATATTGAGGCAGATATATGAGCAGGCGGTTCTGTTCAAAGAAACACAGGTAAAGGAATATAGTGTTCAGTTAAATGATGTGTATGGGTTACAGCTGGGAGATTCGGAACACATCAAATCCTCTAAGAATAGGGAAGATATCTGTTTGAAAGTGGATGAGTATGAATATAATCTTGTTTCGGACGAGCATAGCCCTATGGAAATGAGTGTTAAGAACAGATATGATGTAGCAAAAATGTCGTCAAGTGAGGGATTGTTTTCGAAAGGCTTTTATTATTTAAACGCAGAGAGGACGGGGCCGAGAAATTACCAGACAATTAACTCTAAATTGGTGGATGGCTGTGGTGTATATGGCGAAAATACAATACATTTGTTGAGCATGCTTGGCTCAAGTAAGGTGAAAGAGTCAAAGTGTTTTGGACTGGATGAGAATAAAAAGGTCGGTACATTCAGTAAACAGGTGGAATACTGGATGGATTACATTATACCGGGAATTGAAATAAATGCAGATGATATGACTGAACTGAGGATTAGTAAGATGGGCCTGAGACAGCCGGCGCTGGATACAGGTTTTCTGTCACCCTATAACTTTGGATTTGGGATATCCTATGTTCTTCCGATTGTGCTGACTGGCTTGTTGGCAGAGAGTGGCAGTGTTTTTCTTGTGGAGAATCCGGAAGCGCATCTGCATCCAAAGGGGCAGTCGCATATAGGGTACTTTTTAGCAATAATGGCATTATCGGGGGTTCAGGTTATTGTAGAAACCCATAGCGAACATGTATTAAACGGAATCAGGATTGCTGCTCTGAAAAATGCGATGAAACCGGAAGATATAAGTATTAATTTCTTCTCAGTTAGTGTATGTGGCGCAGAGGCAAAACATAAAGTTGAGAATATACCATTGAATGATAGAATGGATTTGGAAGCATGGCCTGAAGGTTTTCTTGATCAGGAGGAAGAGGATTTAAAGACACTGAGAGAACTTAGGAGAAGGTAATGAAAAAAGCGGTACTGTGGGGAAAGGAAATAAAAAAGGATTTCACGAGCGCATCGGAAAGTCAATTGGATGCTTTTTTAGATTTAGTCCAATTTATTCAACAAAACGATATTTGGAATGCAATTTGTGAAAGCACATTGGATGAGGCAGACCTTTGGGGATGGCTTTATTCCAAGGAGCAGATTGAGTTAAACGATATCAAGAGAGAATTGGCCAGACGCATGGAGAGAGCAAAGTGTGTGTCGCAGGAAGAGTTTGATGAGCTTCTGGGAGAGATAGGGAAGATACAGAAAATTAAGATATTAGTGCTATCCTTTGAGAGAGTGTGTGTTTATTACATATCAACGATTTTAGAGTATTATACTGGAATAAGAAGTTATCTGGCATTAGAGAAGAAAGATGATTTTTGTGACGATTTACAAGAATGCTTTCCAAATATTTATTTTGTAGAAGGCATAAGGACAACGATGAACACGTTGAATCGGAGTTTTGAAGATATAAGGGAAGAGATAGTGGAGCATTTGACCCAGCTTAATGATTATCGGGTTAAGTTTGGTAAGTTGCTTGATGAACATAAATCATTTCAGGAGGTTGCACAGCAGTTTTCTGCTGACACAAGAATCGGTTGCTCACCACAGGCAGGAAGGGATAAAGTGCAGGCATTAAAGGAAAGCCAAAGAAATGAAGCAACGGGACAAGAAGAAACGGTTATCTGTGAATTACATACCAAATTTAATACATTTAATATTGATAGGGAGCGTCAGGATAGGATTTACTTCTTCCCAGGAAAAAGGGATATATTGGGAGGGAAGGTTATTGTAAAGCATATCGGAAAGCATTTGTGAGGAGGAAAGCGAAGGCTTATGGCGCAGAGGACGGTTGCTTTATATAAGGGTAAATATATAGGAATAGAAACGATCTATACCGTTGTGAACGGACGGCAGATAAATATTCCGGAAAAACTGAGGGAACTGAGGGTCAGGAGCCGGAATAACGAACTGTTCTGTCCCTGCGGATGCGGTGCAAATCTCGTCTTAGTCGCAGGCGACAAGAATCTGCGGGAACAGCATTTCAGGATTAAGGACGGGAGTTCCGATCAGGACTGTCATATGATTACGGAGGGGAAGACTTCAGTAAATTCAAAGATTGTGCTTAAATGCTGGCTGGATGAGAAGCTAAAAGCGGCGGATATGGAATCCAGAGTTCCTATTCATGCTGTTGATGATATTCATAGGAACTACGAATTCACCTTTTTGTCCCAAAGCAGGAAGACAGCGCTCAGCTATTGTCATGAGAGAGGGAATCTGTCCGAAGAAAAAATGAATATTCTGGAAAGCAACAGCCGGGGGATTCATATCATCTATATTGTGGATTATAAGAATGGCGGCAGTGAGGGGCAATATCCGGAATGGCTGATGAAGGTACAGCAGAGGCAGGGATATTGTCTGCTTCTTATGGTGGTCGATGCGGATTATAATGCGGCTGAAATGGAAGCGGTATTTTATGCGCAGGATATGGATGGACTGTGGCAAGAGGTAATATTCGCAAAGGGCTTGTTAAGAGATTTCAGCATCGACACAGACGGACAGACTTTATATGCCGATGAGCTGTTAAACAATAAGCTGTCTAAGGCAATGGATAACTTTCAGGCAGATATAGAATGTGAAAAAGCCAGACGGATTGAAGAAGAAAAGCGTTATACTGAGGCGATGGAAAAGCTTCTTAGAAAAGAAGAGCACGATCGGGAAGAGCGCCGTAAACAACAGGAAGAAGCCAAACGAGAACGTGAGCGTCGGACTGAGGAAGCAGCCAAGCGCAGAGTAGAGTTTAACGAAAAACAAAGGCTTGAAAGGGAACGACTACAGGCGGAGAAATGTCAAAGAGAAGAAGAATTTAAAAGAAATATGGAATCAAAACTCTCCCAGCAGGAGACGCTGGTGAAAGATGCCGATGACAATCGCTGGATCAAATGCGAATTCTGTGGGAAGAAAGCGATGGAGGGTGAGTTCAGTATCTATGGCGGCAAGGGGCATATCAACCTTGGAACCTGCAGAGACTGTTTTGTTAATAATCCAGCGGTTACTCAGAAAACTGAAGAAAAAATAACAAAAGCACGCAGTAAACATGACCCCAATATCTGCCCGGAATGCGGAGGCAGATTGCGTGAGCGAAACGGACAATATGGCAGATTTATGGGATGTAGTAACTTTCCAGCATGTAGGTATAGTTGCGGGATAAGATAGGAAGTTTTATTGAGATGCCGAAAGGGTCTGTTGGGTTGGCTGAATAGTTAGCGGTTACTTTGGAATCGCAAACAAGCGCAACGGCCATTCCCCAAAGAAGCTCAAGAGCCAGTACGGGGAATTCGAGATTGATGTCCCCCGGGACAGGAACGGCGAGTTCGAGCCGAAGATCGTCCCCAAGTACCAGAGGGACGTCTCCGGGATTGAGGAAAAGGTCATCTCGCTCTATGGCAGGGGGATGAGCACTCGGGACATCCATGACCAGC
>OFGO01001612.1_pt1 | contig 15646 bp, 9 predicted proteins | sample 1521761 | NCBI WGS metagenome assembly OFGO01 (sample SAMEA3504128, study PRJEB24116) | mouse gut metagenome | biome: mouse gut; feature: mouse-associated habitat; material: faeces | place: Denmark | collected 2011
AGGTGGAAACATTTTTATTATAGCCGAAAAATGGAAAGCTGTACACTCAGATTTTGTAAAACTAAGGAAATTATAAGAATTCAAACTCCTGATACAACTGTTTCCGATATTCTTCATCAAAAATAGCTCGATCCGCATCCTCATTTCTTCCGGCACTCTTTAACAGTTTCAAGAGCTGTACCAGGCGTTCTTCGCCTCTTTGGATTCCCTTTTGCAGTCCGGTTTCCATTCCTCTCTCCATTCCTTGGGCCATTCCAATCTCTAAAATATTCATTTTCACAGCCTCCCATTCCTCTGTCTGCATCACTTCATTCACAATCCTGTCCAGATCCAGAATCCGTTCATCCCTCACTATGATGTCACGGTTGTCTAATGTTGTATGTTTCATATATTGTAACAGACTGACCAGTTCCGGACGGCCTTTGCGGCTCGTCATGTTCAGAAAGATCTTGCTCGTACCGTCATCGAGCATAAGTTCCGGTTCTTCTTCACATCTTTCCCGGAACGTGTACATCGCCCTGTCCCGCCCAAAGATATCTTCCTGCGTAATAAATATGATCACTGTTGATGGCAGATGCTTATATCGGGTCGCCTTACCGGATTTCAATACTGGTGTGTCCAATAAGCTCTGGTAATATCTCGCGCGTTTGCGGACATCATCGCCATCCGTATCATTCTGCATCTCCATATCGAACTGCCTGCTCTTCACATCCTGCGCCCACGCGTCCAGACGTATAGCCCGCTTGCCGGATTTATTCAAGACAACCTGTTCGACCTTGATTTCCTTCAGCTGCAGGTCAGGTTCATCCAGTATGATGCTGAGCACATCCTCGTATGCTTCCTTAACCTTCATGACCGAAAGAAAAAGTGCAAAGTCACTTAGATTAAGCCGATAGTCTTCCGGCAGTATTGGTTGAATCTCTCCGGCGACTGGCATCCCAAACTTCGATGTTTTCTGCGCATCATATGTCAGTTCGGTTTCCAGTGGCAGAGTCGCATATACTTTATCCTGTCTTTGCGTAGATGCTTCTTTCGCTGCTTTTTGTTTCATCATTCGCCCTCTCTTTCTCAGGTACGACAGAGAGGAAAGCCACGCCAAGTCTCATATTCAAGTATTCCATACTTGAAATTCCTGTGTAAATTTTCGAGGATATTTTTCGAGTGTGCAAGTTCAGAAACGGAAACGTAGCAGGCTACGCCAGGTGTTCTGGACTTGCGCACTCGGGAAAACAGCCCGAAATATCTGCACAAGATGTTTCAGTAAGGAGTACCAGTATCCCTCCCTGCAGTTATTTAGTTGTAAGCAAGGAGTTCCGGCAGAGACCGCCCTGCCTGGATTCGGATTTCATTCTGAAAGAAACAGGAAACCCGATAAGATACTGTAAGAGTCTCAGATATGTTCTTTGCTTAAAATTATAGTAGCACAATCTTTATTTCATTTCAAGATAGACTTAATGGTAAATATTTTCCAACCAGTAACCACATGATATCAATACATTGGCCCGCATCCTTATATCCTATTTTCACCATGAATTCCTAATAAATAAGTCTAAAAACATAATAGCAGCATTTACATTCTTACAAAGTCAGAATTTATAAATCTATTTCTTCTATGCACCTCACGGTTCAATCAGGAATTCATTCATGGACACCTTTATAATTTTAAAAAGTATTATATCTAATGTAGAAAATCTTGAATCATTATTTTTCTTTCTGATTTTTTTCAGAAAAAAATAAAGTATACAGGCTTTTGCCACATTTCTTTTTGCAATCTAAGCATCTGCGTCTTTTCATAGATTTCCATAAGCCTATATAACGGCTCAATAGAACAATATAAAATCAACAAAATAACTCAAACAGCAAAAAATCAGCATCAACCTGTACACTTCATTTTTACTTCGTAAATTACATCAAATCCATATTGGCATTCAGACTTTACTGATCAATAGCCTATCTCATACCAATACTCCTAATGACTACTTTAAAACTCTGAACTTATAAGACACTTTCTTGCCGCTTCCATCCGTAGCTTTAACCGTGACGGTGACCATCGTATCCTTCGTTACTTCATTTGCTGTTATAAAAAGGTAATATAATCCATTAGCATTGTTGTAATACGTGGTTACTTCCAATGCTTTCGGATTAGAAGATATCGCTTCAATATATCCTCCGGCTACATCTGTATCAATCGGAAATTGATAAAACGCCTGATTGCCCTGCTCATCTAACGGCATATTCTCTATGTTCCAGATAGTTGGCCTGTTGGTTGTCAGACCTGGCACACTTACTTTCGTTGCCGGATTCACAGGTGCCACTACGTAAGTATCCTTAACTCCACTACCATCAAGCGCCTCTGCCGTTACTGTATACAGGGCTGCTACTGCTGTCTTTGTTGCAGATACTTTACCTGATTTGTCGATCGATACCCCATTTCCGCCCGTCGGAGCCTCGATACTCCACTTTACTTTCTTATTCGATATCGTTCCATATTCACTCTCCAGCATCGCTCTCAGCTGCAACTTTTTACCTCTTAACACCACCATATCTACACCTCTATACGATGATGAAGTCTTAGTATCCGATGTAATGTGAATCTTTGTTACAGGGTTATTAACAGTTACGGCACAAGTTACTTTCTTGCCAGATCCATCGGTAGCCGCAAGCGTAATATTGGCCTTACCCGCTGCACGCCCTGTTGCTTTAATATCGAGTGTGACTATATTTCCCGACCGACTATGCGTAGCAGTTGCAATGCCCGGATTGCTGCTGCTTACCTCATAGGCATCCAGATCGACATTATTCGTTGTGCCATCAATCTTTATCGGAATCGTCGCAGAGGTTTTGGTCTCGTCAGTAACCTGACGTCTGAAAATGGTTACTTTCTTGTCAGAAGCTTTGTCAAAGGCAATACTCTTAATTGCACCATCACTTATCACGATTGAGTAAGGTACTACTATTTCACTGCCATCTGTCGCAGAAGCAGTCACCGTATAGTTACCTGCAGACCCAGACTTTGTAATCAGTTTACCACTGCTTTTATTAATCTTCACACCCTTGCTTACATCAGGTTCCTTTCCGGTAGCATTATCAATTACACTCCAAGTCACTTTCTTAATCGATACATCCTTCGGAAGGATTGCCGCTTTATATGTCACTCCCTTACCCGCCGCAACAGAGGATGGACCAGAAATCTCAATCTCCGTTGCCTGCTGCTTGACCGTAACAGTGCACGACGCTTTCTTACCACTGGAATCATTAGCGATCGCAGTGATCGTAACCTTACCTGCTTTAAGTGGCTGCACATTACCGTTACTGTCTACCGTAGCAACCTTCTTATTGTTGCTGCTCCATTTGAAATCAGTCGCCACAGCTGATGTGCCATCTGTATACACTGCCTTCAATATCTGCGACATATCATAGTTTTGATCTTTCGGAATATTCAATATTATCTTCTTCGGATTAAACTTAACGCTCTTCATCTTAGAACTTTCAATAACTGTTACATTATACTCTCCGTATACTCCAGAGCCATCCTTTGCTGTCGCGCGAACCTTATATTCTGCCCCCACCGTGGCACTTGATTTCGCCGTGATCTTACCGGAAGTGCTGATGCTGATATTGTCATTTGCCGCTGTAGCTTCCACACCATCTTGGGTATACAACTTCCATTCCACTTTCTTATCTGCTGCATATTCAGGAAGTACTTCTGCTGTAAGCTGGATACTCTTACCTTTCGCTATCCGCTGTACACCGGAAATGTTAATCTCACTTACATTAGGCTTCAAAGTATATTTAACTGATTTTACCGCACTGGCAACGCCACTCTCATTTACTGCAATTGCCTTGATCGTTCCTTTGACACTGTTATCTATTTCAAAAGGCTGTGTATATAACTGAGTATTTGCATCCGCAACGCCATTCTTAAATACAGGATTCTTACCGTTATCCGTGTAATAAATCGTCATATCACTCTGCACAGCAGTAATCGTAACTGTAACCTTCTGCGGTTTAGACGGATCATCCGGTTTAATTTCGATCGTCGGCGCCTGCGGTTTAACAGAGGCTACCGTAAGATTAAATACTTTCGTCAGATTTGTAACGCCAGCACCCATTCCACTGCCGGATGCTTTATCAGCATTGCTCTTCATCTTACTTTCCAGTGCATCTACCCTGCTTCCATTCTTTGACATCCCCTTCAGGGAATCATCTCCGCTCAGGATCACTGCCGCCTCTCCAGCTGCAACAGGACATGCCATGGACGTTCCATCCATAGTTGTATAACTGCCATCAAAATAAGTCGACCAAATATCTACGCCGGGCGCACTTAAATCTACCCATGAACCATATGTTGAGAAATCGGCTCTGCTGTTATTCTGGTCAGTTGCCGCCACACAGATGATATGATCATAGTGTGCCGGATAATTAATACAGCTTGCCCCATCATTACCGGCCGCTACAAATATGGCAATTCCCTGATTATATGCCTCCGTTACTGTCTTCTGGGATAAATCGTTATAGCCAGGCCCACCCAGACTCATATTGATGATATCCACATCCCACTGCATTGCCTGTTTGATGCCTTGTGTGATCGCCCAGTCCGTGCCAGCATTCTCGCCATCTCCGCTCAATACATTAACCGCATACAATGTTGCATCCGGTGCAATACCTGCTCCGCCGGCGCCGTTATTAGCTTTCGCACCAATAATACCTGCCACATGTGTGCCATGGCCGCCTTTATCACTTGCGGCACCTGCTCCAGTCACAACTGATGTCCCCGTTGTATCCGCCTCACCTGCAAGTGTCAGCTCACTGTGTGTTCCCATAACACCTGTATCAAGTACCGCTACTTTAACACCCTGTCCGGTATGTCCTTCCTGCCACGCATAAGGAGAACCTACTGCTACATGCTGCCACTGATACTGGTTGCTGCTCGGCAAAAGATCCGGATCATTATAGGAAGCAGCTGCCTTCTCATATGACTCTAAAGCAGGAACTTCTTCCACCTCTGAATATACTTCAGCAACACTATCCTCCGCCTCATACTCCTTTTCTTCAATTTGAATCGTCTTCCCAAAATCCACTTCTTCTGCATACGGATACCGATAATAGTTGGGCCATACCGCAGGCAGTCTGTTCCTCGAGGATGCAGCTGCCTTCACCGCGCTGGCAACCGTATCACCTTCCCGCAGCTTCAGTAACAACAGTCCATTCTCAAAACCTTTGATCTCAGCGTTATATGCCTCGGCAATCATTTCAGCTTCTTCCTGTGAATTTGCTGATACCATAACCTGACCCTTAGCATATAAGGTACCTTCATCAGCCTCATTGATATTTGCTGCTTCACCCGCCAACACTTCTTTCTCTATCCGCTGCGTAGCAGTGAGCTGATATTTGTCCGGCATGTCAGCGAACTGTTCCGTGTCACTGTCCTGCTCGTCTTCTTCAATATCATTTCCGGATACAGTCTCTTCATCTAAATCATTTCCAGACACGCTGTCTTCCTCTGAAGAAACATCTTCATCCGTCACCTGATCTTCTGTATCTGAAGGTTCTTCGGTGGTTTCATCTTTCTGATCTGTATTCTCAACATCAGAGTCCTCTTCCTGATCTGTATTCTCAACATCGGAGTCCTCTTCCTCTCCTTTTATTCCACCCTCAGAATCCCCTTCCGTTTCCTGCGTGCCATCACCCTGTTCTATATCAGTTTCTGCTTCATTCCCTGCCTCGTTATCGGCATCCTCTTTTACCTCTTCTTCATTATTGGGAAGTGTCTCTTCTATCTCCGTAGCCACTTCCGATTCAGACTCCTCCGCTATGGCCGGAGGTGTGATTTCCTCCGCATGAACCGTAAGTGCCGTTCCGAACGGCTCTACAATCATCATTGCAGAAAGCAATAACGGTAAAATCGACTTGCTTCCCTTCCACTTCTTACCTTTCATCATCTTCCTCCATTCTTTGTTATTTATTATTCTGTGTTTCTACTGTACTTCATCTGTATCATACCCAGTTCTAATAAAATTGACCGACAATTGTGGATAATCATTCTGCTGTCCTCTGGCAATTACTTCAAATGGATTCTCCTCCGTACGGTACAACGCAATTCCATTCTCAAAAGACACAAATTCAATATCATACTGTTCGGCAATCTCTCGCGCATCCTCTTCCGTGTCTGCCTCGCACATCAAAGAGTTCTCCGCTATCATCACCTGATCCATATTTTTCATATCTATCTTCTGTACCTTCAGAAACGGAAATGCCGGCCCCATGCCAAAATGTACAAACATTACATACCACCCCACAATCACCAACACACTGACAACTAAGATTCCTATTACAACTGTCAGTATTTTTTTCTTCATTAAATCCCCCTTTCATACAAATAATGATTCCAGTTACACACAGATATAATAGCATATCCTTTTAAAAAATAAAAGTCTTTCAACATTTGAATTACATCGAAATCATAACATAAATCTGCCATTTCATACTATTATCATCAATCCGCAAACCCATTGATACAGCGATGCCACTCCACCGTAAACCGGTACTTCACCCTCTTACCTCTGCCGTCAAGAGCCTTCACGGTAATCGTAAACGATCCTCTCTTGTTTCCAACGATTTCAGTACATTATTAAAGCCAAATGCCCCTGATATCACCGCCGGATTTGACCCTCGAAGATTCTTCATTCTTACCTCCATACCGGAGAACCATGCCTCCTTCTCAGTAAGTTTTATTGTTCACTTTTTTGAAAGGTACATTTTACCTCATACGTTTTGTCCGACGTATCCAGTGCCCTGATCGTAAATGTCACGTCCCCTTCCCCTGTCGCCATGAAAGAAATCCTTCCGGTTCCACCGGTTTTCTTATCGGGATCGTACTGTGTATACACGATCGAAGGTGCAGCAGTCTCCGGTGCTGAAGATGTACATGACACGGGCGCAGCACAGTCGGAAGTAAACTTTATCGTATACAGCTCATATACCTTATAATTCCCACCCTCCTGGGGTTGGATCTCAAACTTTGTTGTCGGCGGCCTCAATCGAATTGTGTAAGATGCTTTAGCGCCGCTGCCGTCCCTGGCTGTAGCGGTGACTGTAAAATCTTCCGCTCTCCCCTCCAGTCCTTTGGGCACTGTTATTTTTCCTGCAGAATTGATCGTGATACCCATGCCTGCTGCTTTATTAGAGAGTTCCCAGTTCACCCTTTGGTCAGAAACTTTGCCATATTCTGTCTCAAGCACTGCCGACAACTGCACGCTCTTGCCCGATACAACATATCTGGTCGCTCCCGCCTTGGGAGCGATATTGATCCTGGACACCGGATTGCTGACCGTAACACTGCAGGATGCTTTCTTGCCACTTCCATCAGTCGCTTTCAGTGTGATCGTGGCCTTGCCGGTCGACTTCTCACTGGCGTTTATCATAATTTCATTCGTCAGCTTATTCAATGACACCTTTACCAACGCAGGATTACTACTGACCACATCACAGGACGCCGGATTAACGCCTTCTGATCCTTTGATCACAGCCTTGAGCACAGCCGACTCCTGCGCACCGGAACCCACTGCCCTGAAAAGCTTCAATCTGCTCACCTTTTTCCCGGCAGCATCCTGCATCTCCATGCTTTTAATGCCTCCACTGACAGTCACATTGCAGACCGCCTTCTTATTACTTCCATCCGTGGAAGCAATCGTCACTTTGGCTTTGCCATACTTCTTTCCTGCGGAGGTTATCGTGATCTGTACTTTACCCTTTTCTCCTGATACAGATGCTGTCCTGACAACAGCTTCATTACTGCTCGTGACCGTATAGGCATTTGGGTCAAAATCCGTCCTTCCGTTAGCTCCGGTAATCGTGGCCGTTATGATGCGCGAATCGGTCTTTGTGTCATCAACCTTCTTCGTATACAATGTAGTCTTGGATACATCCAGACTGATCTTCCCGACCGCACCGCCGAACACTTTAACTTCCTGCTGTGCCACAGCACCTTTTCCATCGGAAGCTTTTGCAGTCACTGTATAGATACCCGACTCCGTTCCGGGCTTGACCGAGATCTTACCACTGGTCTTATGAATCGTCACATCAGCTGATACCGGGCTGATGCTCCATTCTACCTTCTTGCTTGTCGGTCTTAGCGGACTCACAGAACTCTTAAGCGTCATGCTCCTGCCTGCCGCCACGGTAAATAATTCCGGATTCGTCTTCCCCTTGGCCGTAGTAATCGTAATTCCGGTGACACCCTGTTTTACTTTGATCCTGATATTCGTCTTCCTGTTACTGTTATCATTCGATCTGGCCGTAATATTAACCGTTCCTGCGCTTTTTGCTGTCACAACGCCTTCGGAGTCCACCTCCGCTATTGTCGGTCTGCTGCTCGTCCATATCACACGGTCTCCTAGCTTGTCTCCTCTGTATGTCAGTTCTTTACCCGACTCGTCTTTCTCCCGAACAGTCGTGAAATCTGCCAGATGCATTGTCGGAACAGGAGTTTCCTTCGTAATCCACAGTTCCTTTGTTATATTGCTGTCAAAAGAAATACTTGTGACTGCAGTCCCTTTCCCGATAACCTGAATCTCATACCGTGTCTCGGCATTACCACCATCCCCCGCCTGTGCGATAACCGTGTATGTACCCAGATCGGCCTCAGCCGCAACCGTGATCTTTCCTTTCCCATCGATCTTGATCTTCGTAATGTCAACCGACTCACCTGACGAATCTCTCAGATTCCAAGTCACTTTCTTATTGGCCGCATAACCCGGCAAAACTGTTGCCGTAAGCTGAATGCTCCGGCCTCTCTCAACCCTGGCCGGACCGGTCACGTTTATTGTCTTCACATAGGGCGATAATTTATAGCTTTTAGACTTAACAGAACTGATCACCCCGTCTTCGCTGATGGCAAAAGCTTTCACCGTTCCATTCACTGCCTGAGACCCATCTAAGGTAAAAGATACCTCACTTTCTTCCACCAGTGTTGTATAGGCACCTGCCGTCTCGTTCTTATAAACAGGGTTTCTGCCATTGGTCGTGTAGCACAGCCGCATACCTGCCTGTGCCGTAATTCTTACCTCCACCGATTGTCTCTTCTGATCAGAATTATCAGAAATATCTATGTTAGGGGCACCTGGTTTCATAACTGCCGTGGACAGGTGGAATACTTGTGCCAGATTGGTTATTCCGTTACCCATACCGTCACCGGCACTGATCGTATTCCCCTTCATAACGGCTTCCAGAGCATCCACTCTTTCGGCCCCTGATTTGCCGTCAAGCGAAGGCAGATCTGACCGTCCCGACAAAATGACTGCTGCCGTTCCTGCTGCCACGGGGCAGGCCATAGAAGTCCCTTGCTGAGACGAGTAGATCGCCGCTCCGTTCCTGTCTACGTTCGTGGCCCATATATTCACACCAGGTGCTGCCAGATCCGTCTTATAGCCATAATTGGAAAAATATGCCCTTTCGGCATTGGTGTCCGTCGCTGCCACTGCGATAACATGTTCATAGGACGCGGGATACATCATCGTTGATGCACCGTCATTGCCTGTCGCTGCAAACACGATAACGCCCTTCTCTCTAGCTTTATCAAGCACTGCCTGGAAACCGGCAGTGTCTCCGGAGCCGCCCAGGCTCATATTGATGATATCCGCTCTCGGCGCTTCGGAATTGGCTCTCTGCGTCGAGTTGCTCTCCTCATTGATCAGATAGAGGATTGCTTTCATGATCGTAGAATCATATCCGCTCTTACTTGCATCATCTCCAAACACTTTCGCATTATAAATCTTCGCCCCAGGCGCAACGCCAACTCCCTGCTCACCATTCGCCAGCGCTGCGATCGTCCCCGCCACATGTGTACCATGCTGATATTCGTCTGCCGTATCCTCCGTCCCGTCGCAGAAATTATATCCGCCTATCAGGTTCTCATCCAGATCCGGATTCGGACTCACTCCGGTGTCAATCACACCTACCGTAACTGACTGGCCTGTATAACCTGCTTCCCACGCGTACGGTGCTCCGACCGCAGTATGGAACCACTGATACCGGTCGCTTGCCGGATTCAGGTAGGGATCTGAAAACCCAGTCGTTTCACGCAACGCCTGCTCATATGCTTCTCTTGCGGAGAGATCCCCTTCCGACTGCAGCCGGTCTGCTTCCTCCTCTATACTGTATTCTTCCTCAGACACTTCCAATGCTGATATGCTATCCGGCTGAACTGTTTCCTCCGGTTCAGGAAACGCCTCTTCGTACAACTCACGACGATAATCCGGCCACACTGCCGGCAGATTGTTATCCATAGATGCCGCTGCCGTAACCGCTTCTCTGACTGTCCTGTCTGCGCTGAGTTTCAGTGTCAGAACACCCATGCCGAAATCCTCAATCTCCGCATGATAAGCCTCGGCAATCAGTTCAGCTTCCTCCTGACTCTGTGCGAAAGTGAAAACCCGTCCGGCGGCATAGGTTACTCCTTCTTCACATTCCTCTATCTGCTCTAAGTCTGATGACAGATCTGACTTCAATTCTTTCTGATATGAAGTCAACCTGTACTCACTTGGCATATCCGAGAAGTCTTCCTGCCCTTTGCTCCCTTCTTCTAAGATAGCCTTTTCATCTGGTATTTTTTCTTCAAGACCCTCTTCCTGCTCTTCCTCTTCGGTGTTCTCATCCTCTATCCCATCTTCTGTAACACCGTCATTCACATCGCTGGTATCTGTTTCCCCACCTGGTTTATCTTCTGTTACAACATTACCTTCAGATTCTGTCTCCTCCGGTTTCTCTTTGTCACTTCCCACACCGGAATCGTTCCTGTCTTCCTCAGCATTCTCCGCTCCCGGATCCTCTGCGGCGCCATCATCCTTCTCATTGCCGGGCTCCTCTGTGCTCTCATTCGTGCCCGCATTTTCCGGACTCTCACTTTCTGCAGTATCGTCCTCCGCTCCTGTACTTTCCGGCTTCTCCATACTCTCATCACTGCTTTCTATCCCCAGATCTGCCGCGCCGGCTTGCTTCTCCCGTTCATCGTTCTCGTTCGTCTGTGTTCCTTCCGCATGGACTGCCGTTATACCGGCATACGGTTCCATCATCAATGCCGCAGAAAGCACAACCGCCGCAACGACTCTACTCAGCTTTTTTACTTTCAACGCTTTTCCTCCATCCTAAATAATGTATTCTTAAATTAAGATAATCTACAAGATTAGATTACTCCCAGTTTTCTTCATCTATCCTGTTTCTGATATGTAATCCCAATTCGTTATTCTGATATCCATGATAATAATTAGCATGATGTCTCTGAAAGCAATAATATTGCTCCCCCTTCTTACCATACATATTTCCTTCTATCTCTACTGCACTCTCTAACAGCTTCTGCGCTTCTGCATCATCCAGATCCATGGCATCCACATATCGTCCAGCCGCATCATAATATGGCTGCTTCCTGTGCTTTTTGTTCGCTTCATAATGACGTATGCCCAAAAACTGCTCATACAACAAAATATGCTCCTGTCTCGATATATTTTTAACAAAAACATCTTTCTCCGCAATCTTACCGTGAAGAACCGGCTGTTCAAAAGTCTTATCCGATTCAATACTTACAATGATCGCATCCCTCGCCCACGCACATATGCAGGAGCATTTCCCTTCCATACAAAACGATATATGCGGCATATACTCCGGCTGATTCAAATTAGTCAGTAAATGTATCAAGTATCTTCTGTCATCATGATCCTGAAACTCCTTTACCAACTGTATAAATGGATAATCCTGAGCAATTTCCGCCGAAGTGTTCAACATTACAGAATACAGCCCCTCTATTGCTGTTGTTTCTTTCGCTTCCAATTTCTTACAGACCTTCATCCATTGACGTACTTTCTCCACCGCCTCCCTCTTACTGGAAAATTGATTCTCAAAAGAGAGATCATTAACTGCTGCAACCATTTTATCACCACCGTACCATTTCATTTTATCTTTTTGCAGTAAAATCTTCTGATATCTTTACTTCTCACAACAATTCCAACAACGTATTATCCCATTCGTCAAAGAAACCATCTGGCCAAAAATCAAGACGTCCTGTATCATCCAGTTTAGGTTCCTCAAAAGTATGAATCGTAGTACTATCGACCGTCCTTGTACAAAAATAAAATAATTTTGCTTTTTCTTTTTCTAAAACTTTCTGCTTAACCGCAAGTCTGATTCCATTTAAAATATGATCACTGTGCGTTTCTACAATTACCTGTACCCCGCCTTGGGCTGCCCGCGCAATCAATTCTCCAACCTTACGCTGCCCCTGTGGATGCAGATGTGCCTCCGGATTTTCCAATATGACCAGGTCACCCGGCTTCGCCTTCAAAAGAGCAACTATGACTGGCAGGCTATAGGAAATCCCAAATCCTACGTTCACAGGTTTATAGTCCATGATCACACCCATTCTCGCTGCGTTTTCCGGCTGACGGACTTTCAGACTGATAATATCTGCAGTCGGTACATCAGTAAAATCAAATTGAATACCCGGGCTAATGGTGTTCATCCATTGTTCTGTCTGCTGCTTCAACGTTTTCTTATCTCCCAAAGCTACAGTATCTGTTCCTGTCTGGTCACTTGCGTGTCTCTCTAAATAATAGACAACGTGCTCTCCGTATTTCCCAACATGGTTTTTTACCTGAGTATCATAAAATGATTCCTCATAGCTTTTCCTCGGCCCAAACCTTTCCGCCATAATATATTCAAAACTCGGATCCAAAAGGTTTAAACTTTCCGGAAGTTTTCCGCCTTCACCGCAGGTTCCTTCCTTTTTTACTTTCAAATAGTCAGCATCTGCCACATAATCCAGGATCCATTTGTATTCTTGTCCCATCTCATCCGTAAGCGCTATTTCAATATCGCCCTCCGCATTAAAATACAGCAGATCATATCCCGTTCCTATCTGTGTATATTCCCCATTTAAATAAAGCCCTTCTGTCAAGCTGTTCTTTTCATAGGCCTGACGGAGCATGAGCAGTGCCTGTATCACTGTAGACTTTCCCATGCTGTTGACCCCTGACAACAAATTCAGATTAGACAACGGCATTTCTAATTGCTCAAAGCATTTGAAATTTCTTAATTCTATCTTTCTAATCATCCAAAACCCCTTCTATCAGATTTTTCATCTGATTCATACGCTTATTATAAGAATATTTATCACTTGCTCTCACATATGCCAAAAAGTCATTCCTTTCACACAGCTTAATATAGTTTATCTTCAATTGTTCTTTTTTTTCTTTCAGTTCTTTTCTTTTTGGACTGTCTAAATCAAATATAGCTTTGCACCACATTTCATAAATTGCTTTATTGATCGGACGGCGTCTTCCATCCGAAGCCATTTTTCGAAAAGCAGCATTCCCAAAAAGTTCATACATAATTACCATGATCGCCGCAAATTCAGTCCTTATGTCTTTTATTTTCTCTGTTTTTTGATGATTTATGTAATCCATTGTTTCATTCAAAAAGTCTTCGGGCAGACTGTCGTAGTTCTCAATGCCATAATAGCAGACCGCAATGAACCTCAACACAAATTCCTGATCTAGCATCCTCTCTGTCTTGATACTATGACAGGTGACTCTCAGAAAATCTTTTGATAAAGAAAGTTCCTTTAAAAAAACTGTCGCCTGTCCCTGATATAAAGCATGTCTTATCTCCTGGGGTTTCAGTTCCAATCCTCCTGTATTCAAACGCTTAAAGATATTATACTTTACGTTGACCGGTGTTCCATCTTTTACAGTAAACGTAATCAATGAGCTCTCATCTATTCTTCTGGAAAACTGGCGCGGTAGTTCCTCATACCCAAGGCCATTCAAATCATTAAAAAATTCCAGGCCTTCCAATTTTAAAGTTTTCATCACGATAAACTCATAAATCGCAGTTATTCTCTGCAATCCATCAATAATAAGCCACTCCCCGTCATCAGACGCATCAAAGTAGAATGCCGGAAGAGGAATTTTTAGTAGAAGCGATTCTATAAGCTGACTTTTCTTAACATTGCTCCATAAACCACTCTTCCGCTGAAACTCCGTATTTAAATTGATCTCTTCGTTTTTTAACCGTCTCACGAGCGAGTCCAAGGCCATAGGCGCCATTGTAATGTTGATTTTAGTCGGGTCAAAAGGCCGAATCCTCTCATCCGGAGAAAGCGATACATTTTCCGTTTCTAATTCTATACCGTCCGCTATGATTTCAATGTTTTTTCCGCTTAGATACTCTTCCATCTCCAAAAGTGTATCTTCATTTTTTTCTTTCTCCGGAATCTCTGCATAGGTATTATAAAATGTGATGGATTCTATTTTATAATCCTGTCCTTCCGCAATTTTGGCCAGGCCATCCAGATATCCTAATATTTTTTCACTAAGCATTGCAACCTCCGTCAAGTCACTGATATGATACATCAGCATTGTATCACATATTTTTATAGAAAACTACAATGCATTGCAGCCTCCTCCTCGCCAAATACCGGCCGCCAATAACAGAAAAAGCACACTCTCCTGTTTCTGCAATAGGAAAATGTGCTTTCATTTCATATATAGTATTTATTTCCAGAGTTTCTTCTTTCCTCTTCCCTTACCCATCGGCGCCTCCTCAGCCTTCCTGGATGTAACATTCTTCGCGGCATTCAGGGTATCACCTGTCTCCTCGTCGAATTTCCGCAGAAGATCCTTCGCCTCATGGGACAGCTTATCCGGTACCTGAACTACCAACGTTACATAGTGGTCACCCCGGATGTCCTTGTTGCGTAAAGAAGGAACGCCCTTACCCTTCAGACGCACCTTCGTGTCAGTCTGGGTACCGGCTTTCACATCGTAGATCACCTTGCCATCCACTGTATCGATCACGATCTCACCGCCCAATGCTGCGATGGCAAAGGACATCGGTACGGTGGAGTATATGTTCTCATCCTGCCGCTGGAAGATGGGATGTCTGCCCACAATGACTTCTACCAGCAGATCCCCTCTCGGGCCGCCGTTTGTTCCAGGTTCCCCTTTGTCACGTATGCGGACGCACTGTCCGTTATCAATCCCGGCAGGGATAGACACCTGAATCTTCTTCCTGTTAGCAATATAGCCCGTGCCTCGGCAGTCCGGGCACTTATCCTTGATGACTTTACCGGTTCCGTGACAATCCGGACAAGTCTGCACATTTCTGACCGTGCCGAAGAAGGACTGCTGAGTAAATACCACCTGCCCCTTGCCGCCGCACTTAGAACACGTCTCCGGGCTGGTCCCGGACTTCGCCCCGGTTCCATGACAGGCCATACACTCATCCTTCAGTGTCAGTTCGATCTCCTTCTCCACGCCAAATACCGCTTCCTCGAAAGTGATCCGCACACTGGAACGGATATTCGCCCCCTTCATGGGACCGTTGCTCCTGCCTCCACGGCGCCCGCCGCCGAAGATATCACCAAAAATATCACCGAAAATATCTGAAAAATCTGCGCTGTTGAAATCAAAGCCGCCGAAACCGCCAGGTCCGCCCGCACCGTCAAAGGCCGCATGACCGTACTGGTCGTACTGTCGTCTCTTCTCAGGATCGCTCAAGACTGCATACGCCTCGGAAGCCTCTTTAAATTTCTTCTCAGCTTCCGCATCGCCGGGATTCATATCCGGATGATATTTCTTAGCCAGAACTCTGTATG
>OFGO01001617.1_pt1 | contig 15577 bp, 12 predicted proteins | sample 1521761 | NCBI WGS metagenome assembly OFGO01 (sample SAMEA3504128, study PRJEB24116) | mouse gut metagenome | biome: mouse gut; feature: mouse-associated habitat; material: faeces | place: Denmark | collected 2011
ATATTTTAACGGTATTTCGTCATCATCGGCAGATTGTTGTCTTTTTAGACATTTTTTTGTGCAAAAAGTATAAATAAAAATCATATTGTCGTAGCATACAGAAAATGCTAATATGAAATAGAATAGGAAAAGATTGAAGAGGTGAACCCATGCTTCCAGTTTCTGTATGTATGATTGCAAAGAATGAAGATAACCATATAGAAGAATGTTTAAAGAGGCTGCGTCCCTGCAAATTTGAAGTCGTTGTGGTGGATACAGGTTCGGTGGACAGGACCATAGAGATCGCGCAGAAATACACCGACAAAGTATTTCACTTTTCCTGGTGTGACGATTTCAGTGCTGCCAGGAATTTCTCGATCCAACAGGCCTCCAACGACTGGGTGCTGGTCATCGACTGCGATGAATACCTGGAGAACGTCAATCTGGCCGAACTGGAGGAATCCCTTGATGCCAATGACCGCTCCGTCGGTATGATCGTCCGCAACAATCCCTATATTATCCAAGGAGTGCGCTCTATCATGTCGGAACGGATCGGCAGACTTTTTAACAGAAAGTACTGTCACTATGAGGGATGCATCCACGAGCAGGTCTGCACATTGGATGGCCGGGAACCGAAATCCTTCCAGCTTCCCCTCACCTTCTACCATGAAGGCTATGTGACGGAATCTGATAAACGTATGCGTGCCACCCGTAATCTGGAGATGCTGTTGCACGACCTGGAAGTAAAGGGCGCCAGCCCCTATATTTATTTCCAGCTGGGCCAGAATTATATCTCCTTGAACGACATGGAGAAGGCGGCCCACTATTATAAGCAGGGCCTGGAACTGGATGCCGACCCTAAATCTGCCTTCGTGCAAAGTATGGCAGAGACTTATGGCTACTGTCTGTTAGAGCTGGCCAAGTACGATCTGGCCATGAAACTGCGAGACAAATACGAACTCTTTTCCCACCGGGCGGATTTCGTCTACCTGATGGGCATGATCTATATGAAAAAGGGCAGCTACAGTAAGGCCCTCGAGGAATTTAAGAAAGCTACCACCCTTTCCACCTGCTCCCGCAAAGGCGTCAACAGTTACCGCGCCAACTACAATATCGCCTCCATCTACGAGACGATGGGGAATCTGGAGGAAGCGAAGCTTTATTACAGAAAATGCGGGGATTATGACCCCGCTGTCAAGAGACTGAAAGAATTATAATTATAGTAAACGAAATTTTTAATGTCGTTAACTATAAGAAAGAGGTCCGTCTTGTTGCCTGTTTCCGTCTGTATCATTGTAAAAAACGAAGAATTACATATCGAGGAATGCTGCCGTTGCCTTCTGCCTTACGGGTTTGAGATCGTCATAGTAGATACCGGCTCCGACGACCGGACTCTGGAACTGGCCAGGAAATACACCGACCGCATTTATCATTTCGACTGGTGTGACGATTTTAGCGCCGCCAAGAATTATGCCATGGCAAAAGCCTCCCACGACTGGATACTTTCTCTGGACTGTGATGAGTATGTGGAGAAGATCGACCAGCCGGCTCTGCAGAAATATATGGAACAATCTCCTTCTTTCGCAGGGCGTATCCTGATCCGCAATCGTTTCACAGAGAACGGACAGACTGCTTTTGAGCAGGTTCGAGTGAGTCGATTTGTCAATCGAAGCTATTACCATTTCGTGGGGGCCGTGCACGAGCAGCTGGTGCCGAGGCCTGGCTATGGAGGAATCGCTGAAAAATACGTTTACCCTGCACCCGTCACCGTGCTCCATGTCGGTTATGACAGCACGGAAGAAGAGATGCTTAAGAAATGCCGGCGCAATATTACACTGCTGGAATCAGAATTACAGCTTCAGGGAGCAGATCCCTATCTCTACTTTCAGCTGGGGCAGAGCTACCGCAGGCTCCACGACTACGAAAAGGCCCTCCGGTATTTTGACGCAGGGCTGGCCATGGATGTGGATCCGGCCATGGATTACGTCCAGACAATGGTAGAGTCCTATGGCTATACACTGCTTGACTTAAAGCTCACCCAGGATGCCCTGAATCTGCTTGGTATCTATGATGAGTTTGCGAAACGGGCCGACTTTGTCTTCCTGATGGGACTAATCTATATGAACAACGGACTGTTCGATGAAGCCATCGCCGAATTTCAAAAAGCTACCACGATGGAAGAGTTTGCGGTGGACGGTGTCAACAGTTATAAGGCTGATTATAACATCGGAGTTATCTATGAATGTGCCGGTTATCCCGAGGAGGCACAGAAAGCGTACCTGCGGTGCGGGGATTACGGGGCAGCACAGGCGCGACTGCAGCAGCTGCAGCAATCACCCTGATCTATTCTCCACACACTTTGAGCCTATGAAAACGGAGGTTGCCATGGAAATACATGAATCTGCGGAAGACTATCTGGAAACCATATTAATCCTGGGAGAACGCACCGGGCATGTCCGCTCCATCGATATCGCCACGGAGATGAATTACACTAAGCCAAGCATCAGCGTGGCCATGAAGAAGCTGCGCGCGAACGGGTATATTGAAGTAGACAGCGATGGGTTCATCACCCTCACCTCTTTAGGACTGAAGATCGCCACTACTATTTACGACAGACACAAGGTGTTGACCGACTTTTTCATCGCCTTGGGTGTCAATGAGAAGACCGCGGCGAAAGATGCCTGCAAGATCGAGCACGACCTGAGCGAGGAGACTTTTGAGAAGATCAGGGTCCTTGGGCCTTCTTTGGGTAAGTATTTGCATCAAGACTGATACCGGATGCAGATCTGTGCGTCGCCCGGATCCACAGATTGAGCAAGAATGGGGGAGCATTATGAAAATCCTGTTTATAGAGTGGGCCAGCTTCGGAAACGAAGATATCAAAGAAGCATTTACCGCGGAAGGACATACCTTCATCTGCTTTCCCTTTTCCAACAGGGACGGAAGGCAGGACGCAGAGACTAGAAGCGCATTGTCCGCTGTCCTGCACACAGAGACACCGGATGCGGTTTTTTCTTTTAACTTTTTCCCCGTGATCTCACAAGTATGTAACAAAGAGGCGATCCGCTATATCTCCTGGATCTATGACAGCCCCTATGTGATGCTCTATTCTTATACCGCCGTCAATCCCTGTAACGAGATTTATGTCTTTGACCGGGAACTCTATACGGAGTTCCATAATGCCGGTATCCGGACAGTCCGGTATATGCCGATGGCGGCCAATGCCGCGCGGCTGGACAGAATGGCGTCTGCCATGCTCTATGATGTCTCTTTCGTAGGCTCCCTCTACACCGAGCAGCATAACTTCTATGACCGCATGACAAACCTGTCAGAATATGCCAAAGGCTATCTGGAAGCTCTTATGGCTGCCCAGATGAAAGTGCAGGGCTATAATTTCATCCAGGAATCACTCTCTCCTGTAATGGACGACTTATACAAGGCTCTTCCCATGGATCCTAACCCTGACGGCGTGGAAAGCCGGGAATACCTGTATGCCCAGTATATGATCAACCGGAAGATCACGGGTCTGGAACGAATTGACCTGCTTTCTGCTATAGCCCAATATCATACTTTGGATCTGTTTACACATGACACTAATGTCACTTTGAAGAATCTACGGAATCACGGCACGGTAGAGTATTATCGACAGATGCCGCTTGTTTTCAAGCAGAGCCGGATCAACCTAAACATCTCCCTGCGCAGCATCAAAAGCGGCATCCCGCTGCGCGCTTTCGATATCATGGGCAGCGGCGGCTTTCTGCTCTCCAACTTCCAGGCTGATTTCCTGGAACATTTCATTCCCGGAGAGGACTTCGTCTACTATGAAAGCAAAGAAGACCTGCTGCAAAAGATTGACTATTACTTAAAACACGAGGATGAGCGGGCTTGTATCGCTAAGAACGGACACGATAAAGTTGTATCGGGACATACGTTCCGGGACAGAGTGCGGGAATTTCTGGCTTAGGCAGATCCTGGCAATGTTCCTGCACTTTACAGTGCATTTTCGACAAACTTGCATCGCTCACTATATTCAAAGGAGACTACCATGCCCTATCCTATTTCTATCTGCATGATCGCTAAAAACGAAGAAAAGTATATCGAGAAATGTCTTGCTGCTATCCGCTCCCATGCCACCGGCGCTATGAGACCGGAGATCATCGTTGTAGACACAGGCTCTATGGACCGGACGAAAGAGATTGCAGCCCGCTACGCAGACAAGGTATTGGATTTTGTGTGGGTGAACGATTTCAGTGCAGCGAGGAACTTCGCAGTCTCACAGGCAAGTCTCGATCATATCCTGTCCCTGGACTGTGATGAGATCATTACGCAGTTGGATCTTGACCGGTTATCCGTTCTGATGGAGCAACACCCGGAAGCGGTTGGTCGTATCGCCATCGACAACCATTACTTCTCCAATCAGACCGACACTGTCTACCGTGACCGCCTGGGGCGTTTCTTTCATCGCGGCTTCTTTCACTTTGACGCGCCGATCCATGAACAGCTCGTTCATAAGCAGACCGGCTCCCGCTACGAGAGTTACGACGCGCCGATCCTGGTCGACCATGTCGGCTATCTTGGCAGCATTGAAGCACTTCGACCCAAAGTGGAGCGCAATAATACACTATTATTCCGGGAATTGGAAAAGGACAAGGCAAATCCCTATCTCTATTTTCAGATCGGCCAATCCTACAATATGATCTACGATTATGAGAATTCTTATCGATATTATAAAGAAGCGTTGAATTATGACGTAGATCCGGAAGAAGAATGGGTGCAGATGATGATCATCGCTTACGCCAATGCCCTTCTGCACACCGGCAGAGAGGCGGATGCCCTGCAGCTGGAAGCCGTCTACGACGCCTTTGCAACGACCGCCGATTTCCTCTGTATGATGGGACGCATCTATCTTGCCAACGGCCAGTATGTCAAGGCAATGATGGAGTTCGTCAAGGCCATTCACTGCCCGGTAGCAAGAGAAAACGGCACCAACTCCTTTATCCCCACGTACAACATCGGCCTCATCAACGAGATGATGGGAGATGTCACGACTGCGCTGATGCATTACCGCAATTGCGGAGATTTCCCGATGGCATTGGACAAGATCAAAGAGTTGGAGGGCTAAACAGCCTATCCAGCCCCATTGGGTAAGAAAAAGCTTCCCTTACCTTTCGCTTTCCGTTCACGGCAATCTGTCTGCGCTCTTCCTCATGAGACAAATAGTACGCAGCCTTGGCAAGACAGTCTTCCAGACTGTCGAACGTAACGATCTCTTTCCCTTCCGCGAAATATTCCGCGATCTCAGGCTGCCAATTAGACAGCACGAAGCCACCGCAAGCCATGATATCCAACACCCGAAGCGGTATCCCTGAATGAATGGAACGCAGGGAAATATTAAGGTTGATCTTGCTGCCTGCAAAGACAAGAGGCATCTGCGTACGATAATCGACTGTACCGCGATGAAATAGATCCAGTGCAGGCAATGCACCTGTATCAGAACCTGTATATAATCGAAAATCATATTGACCGCCAAGACCACTGTCTGTATCGCTGTCCGGCTTATGCCCAGCTCCGGAATTTCCCAAAGAATAATCCGCTATCCGTGTCAGGAGAATCCTTCTTTCCTCTACCGTCACCTTTTTCTCAAGAACTGCTGCCAGAAGAATCTCTTCCGGCTTTGCATCGTAATCTTCTCCCAACATCAGGCCCATCTTTTCCATCTGTGCCTGCATCATGTGCAAGTCAATGCGGCCATCAAGAACAGACTGCTGTAAGTGATCCTCATGATATGCGAAGCACTGTCTGTGAATACCATACTCTCTGGCCGCCTCACCCTCCGTCCCAAACAACTTGTCATAATAATTATATGCATCTGTGTACAGCGAGCCGACAAATGAAATATCACATCGAAATCTTTCCTTCTCTTCCGTTGATGCCTGCTCAATGATACCGTCAAAATATGGCACATCCGCTGCCAACGGCACATGGTAGACCGTATCTATCCCATGATCTTCCCGCAGATGTCTGACCATCTCCCGGTCGAAGATACCGATACGATTGCATGGAAATGCGATCTGTTTCGCATATAACGTAAAATGCGGGCAATCATATACCCACGCATAATAAGGGATCTGGCAGGTATTGCAGATCATAGAGAGTATCGGAAAATAGTTGAAGGAAACGACCGCCTCCGCACCATGTGCATGGATAAAAGGCAGCAGCTCCATCGCCAGCTCCATGTCACGGGTGTAATGCTTACACTCCTTACGAAACCACACGACCTCGAACCCCAGCCTACCTAAATTGTCCGCCAATATCTGCTCATTGTTGGCATTCCAGGAATATAGTATCAGTTTCATCTATCCTTTTGCCCCTCTTCTGCATCTGCCAAATATTCCGCAATAAACTTCTCTTTTTCCCCGTCATAATTCTGCAGATTGATGAACCCACAATCATGCACACACCAGGGCCTCTTCATATTGGGCACCACCACCTGATACCCCTTGCGCCAAAACTCCATGCTCTGGGAGCAGTCATAAAAATCCCATTTACAGAAAAGGTCTTCCCGCCAGGGAATATCGTACTGTGTCACCATCAGAAAGCCGTCTATCGCATCCACTTCCATATAAGGCAATTCATCCGAAAACGTATTGGAAAGCAGTTTAGTCTCATAGATATGCTGCTCATACAACATTCCATAGCGATCCGCATCCCACATCACACCCGTGGGCGGCATCTTTCCCACCCCCACGTTCCCGATCATGCCAATCTGTGGATTCGCCCTGAAAATACGCAGACATTCCTCTATAAAATCCGGATTGATTATGAAAGTGTCATGATGCAGGTACACCTTATACTTTGCCTCAGAACACTGCATTGCCTCATTGTAGCCCGAAGTCAGAGACTTCGCTTCCTCAACTGTCAACACGTTGACCTGTATGCCATCCGGAACACGCAAATGGTTGATATAATGAATACATTCCTGCGAATACACTGCACTATTCGTGCAGATGATAAAGCAGAATATGTCGGAAACATCCCTGCCGTCATCCCTGTCTTTATCTGCTGTATCCATACTGTCTGTATCCGGCATTCGATCAGGAAGCATCCCTTCATTGATCGCCCGCAGCACCTTGTCCCTATTCACGACACTGAAATCAATCACTCTCAGTAACTCATAGGAAGAGATCTGATTCTGTAAGAGAAACCGATAGAACGACTCCATCTCATCCAGAACATCGAAATCAATCCTTCTCAGATAGAACTTCAATGCGGTATAACGGTCCAGCAATTCATCCATGTCGGAAATCTTTGAGAAGAGCACCTGCTCCCCTGCCGCCTTCTCACGCTCACAGATCGTACACAGATAGCAGACCATGGCCAGGTCATTATCGTGCTCTGTCGTATCTTTATATGATAACAGTAACGGCTTGATATCATCGTATTTACCATTCTTCAACAGATCATTGACCTGCTGCTTCAACTGATCGGCATCCATATCTTTTCCTTTCGATCGTTCCTACCGGCATCTCACACCTGTTTCAACACAATTCCTATGAAAAGTACTTCTGATCCCTTCCTATCCTCAACGTTTCTGCGCCTTGATCGTATACTGGAACGTCTCATACATCCAGGCCTCTGTATTCTTCGACAGTCTGAGCAGGATATTCATGATCTCACGCTGCCGCTCGGACAGATTGAACACGGTTCCATTGATGTCCTTGACTTCATAACCGGCCTCCTGAAATAATTCCATGATCTCGTAATAGGTAAAAAGATGAATATGCGTCCTGTCCAGCAGCCCTGTATCGCTGTAACGAAATCTTCCTTCGATCAACTCTTCCATCACCGAAATATGCATCACATTAGGTATGCTCGCAATTATATGTCCATTTTCATGCAGCAGCTCCCGACACATCCTGACCACTTCCTCCGGATGCCGCAAATGCTCCAGTACATCGCCGAAGATGATATAGTCGAATTTCTCCTCAAAAGGAACGGTCAGCTCATCGATATTTCCATACTTCACTCTGGCAATATGCCTGGCTATGTCCACTGCCGCTTCGTTAATATCCAGACCATAGGTCTGGCAGTTCGGATAGCAGGACTTGATCTCAAACAGCGTCGCACCCAGATCACATCCCACTTCAAGCACCTTAAATTCCCGTTCGGCCGGTTCTTCAATATACTTCACCAATGTCCTGTTGGGACGCAGATTAAAATAATTCATCCCCCAGGCCGCTTTCATAAAGGCTCTGTCCTCTACCTGCCAGTGCCAGGCTACGGCATAAATCTCTTCTCCCTGACTGAAACTCTCCCATGCACACGCCCGCTGGAAGATCACCTGTCCAAGATTATTCTGTATCATGCGGAGTACATAATCTGTCAGCACATTGTCCGGAGATTGCAGTTCCTCCCGGAAAAGCCCGACGTTCTCAAACAATTCCTTCCTCGCTGCCCAGATCCGCCAGTTGGAAGACAATGTCCGACAGGACGCATTACCACTATGTCGAATCCGTTCATCCCTCGCAAACATAGCAAGCGCATCCCTTCCGGTAATCGCGTTACCGTCGTCACCATAATAATTAGTGACCGGATTCGCAACACCCACACTATCAGTGCACAAAGCAGATAGCAGCTCCGGCAGACTTTCCTTTCCCGGGTATACGCCGGCCTCCATAAAGATAATATGCTCTTCTACCGCAAAATTCTCCAATACAGTATTCCACAGCCTGCCATAGCCCTGTATGCCCTCATCAAACCACAGATACTCATAGGACCTGGATGCAAGCCACTCCGCCGTACCATCCGTGGAACCGTTGTCCACTATGACAATATTGGAAATGCCCTCCATATCGGAAAGCCATTCCAAAGTATCCTGCAGCTGAACTTTACGGTTACAGGTGGTCAGGATCACCGTTGCCTTACGGGCGTCTTTATCTTGTAAAGCGGGTATCTCCTGCCCATACTCCTTGATAAATTTGAGCCGTTCCTTATCATAGTTCATCAGACTCACGAAACCGCTGTCATGAATGCACCAGGGTTTTCCCAATTTGGGCACCACCACCTTGTAGCCACGTCTGGCAAACTCTTTACTCTGCGAGCAATCATAGAAATGCCACTGATCAAACAGATCTTCTCTCCATGGAATATCGTACTGGGTTATCATCAGAAATCCATCTATCACTTCGACCTCTGTCTGCGCATCATCTGCCATCCAGATTTCTTCCATTTCATGAACAGACCAATTGTAAAATGCCCCCTTCCTGGGACCTTCCCACATGACCCCACTCGCTGGCAGTCTGGGCGCTCCGACCATACCGATCATGCCGATCGTTTCATCCTGTCCGAATACATCCAAAAAGTCCTGTATAAAATCCTTATTAATGATAAGGACATCCTGATGCAGATATACTTTATACTTTGCATCAGACGCATACATGCCTTCGTTATACCCTGCCGCCATGGACTTGGCATCCTCAATCGTCAAAACATTGATCTGATATCCATCCGGAACATGCAGATGCGCAATGTAATAGATACACTCTTCCGTATACAACTGGTTGTTGCTGCATATGATAAAACAGACTTCCTTGTCTCTGACTACTTTACTCATATCACTATTTCTCCACTTAACATCTTATCCTTAATGATCCGCAACACCTTTTCCTTATCAATGTTCCCACAGTACATAACGGCAAACAATTCCTGAAGCGATACGTGATTCATCGACAGAAACTGACGAAAAGCTGCCATGCTGTCGTCCATGATATCAAATTCAAATCTTCTGAGATAAAACATCAATATCGTATAGCGGCGGACAAGTTCTTCCAGACTGTTCACCTTGTCAAAGAGTATTTGCTGTCCTGCCTCTTTCTCCTGATCACATACAGAAAGCATGACCCTGGCGATCGCCAGATCATTGATCTCATCTATGATCTGCTTATCGGTCCGAAGCAGCGTGCGGATCTCATCATACTGCCTTCCCGACAGCAATTGATCAAACCGCTCTTTCAGGGCCAAATCCCATCTCACTTGTTCACTCATCTTTACCTCCATGCCGAAGCGTAATCCGTTCCTTTCAACACAGATACTTCCGCAGAACATCATGCATTGTCCGGACACTTTCCGGTGTCAGTTTCATATCCAGCACTACTTTCAATAACTGAAAGAACGTCTCCGATGTTTCCTGTAAATATGGGTTCTCCCGCACTCCCGGAAATAGTGTAAGCAGCTCTCGTACGAGAATCTGCATTTCTTCTACAGATATTGTATAACCGCGGAGTAAAAGCATACGTACACTGAGCGTATAACCCCAGTCATAGAACAGATACTCCATTTCATCATGATATTTCTGCACAAATCCACGTTCCTGCAAGTCTGCCATCAGTGCCTTCCACACCTGTATGTTATCCAGCTTCCGTTCATCCCAACCGCCGCGCGAAGTAGAATGCGGAGACATATAATAGTAATACAATATTTTATCCAGTTGATAATGTCGCTGCTCGTATAAGCGCACCGGCACCGTGAATGACGGTTCCTCACAGATCAGATGTTCCACAAATCGGATCTGATTCTCTTTAATCAGACTCATACGGTAAAACTTTCGCATGCAGCCGAGTGAACATTCCTCTAAGTGGGTCAGATAGAATGCCTTCTTGATCTCTTCCCGATCCAGGAGCAGCAGGCCGCTTCTCTTACCTTCTGCTGTCGATATCGTGGACAGATCCGTGTCATCCTGTACCTTCTGCATCCGGTATTCTATCACATCAGTATCATAGTTCTTCGCCCTCTGATACAGGCATTCCGCCGCTTCCAAAGCCAACCAATCGTCCGCATCGCAGAACATCAGATATTCTCCCCCGGCATAGGATATTCCCACGTTTCTCGCACCACCCTGCCTGAGATTTTCCGACAGGGAAACTGCCATGACCGAATCCGGAAACCTTCTTTCTGTTTCTACGATCCTGGCCCATGTCTGCCCGTCGTCCGTAGAAGCATCATCCACCAGGATGATCTCCAGATTCTCAATACCTATGGTCTGGTTGACAAGACTATCGATACATCTGTCCAGATACTGCACGGCATTATAGCAGGGAACTACAATACTAACCTTTTTCATAGGCCACTATACGCCTCCCTCATCCTCTGTCACCCAATCTAACAGCTTCTTGATCTTCTTCTCATAAGTATAATCGTTCATCGCCCTCTCATGACCTACTCTCGCGATCTGCTCCCGCTCTTCTTCATGTTCCAGATAATAATCCACCTTCTGTATCAATTCCTCCAGCGTCCGGAACATGACGATCTCTTTATCTTCTTCAAACAACTCTGCTGTCTCCTCACAGTAATTGGTCAGCACAAATCCGCCCGCCCCCATGATATCCATAATACGCTGCGTCGTACCGCCCTCGATCCCTTTCAATGCGATATTCAGATTGATCTTGGTACCTGCGTAGATAAAGGAAGTGGCCTCTCCCACCTGTACGGGTGGCCGTCGATGAACTTTAGGCATTAACGTTTCGTCCACTTCACTGTAGGTATACAAATACACATCATGATCTTCCGCCAGCAGATTCAGAACACACACACGTTCGATATTGGCCAGCTTCCGAATCAGATACATTGCCTCAAAGTAACGTACGTCTTCTACATTATATGGATTGTTAATTTTGAGTGTCGGGCTCACCAGCTTCATATATTCCAGGATCTCCTGCCCCGTCTTACCATAAACCCGATTGACTCCATCCCATTTGAAAGCTGCTTCCTCAAAGATGCTGCGAAAATATGCCTGCATATTTTCCGGAAGCAGGTCAAGGCATCGGTCATAAGCATTGTCTTCATACAGATTGGCGATCAGGCTGATATCATGGATATATCTTCTCTTGGCCAGAAAACGCTTCTTCCACGCAAGTATATTCTCTCTGTTTACCGACAGCGGCTGATACATAACATGTGGGCATCCCCCCTGCCGCATTCTCTCGGCATCCAGTTTATCAAAGGCGGAATACCAGATATTATCCAGCGTCCCCATAACAGTGTATGCCTTCAGATAAGGAGCATCCCAGATTACGGATATGTACTTGATCCCTGCCCAGTAGGCAGCTACCGCAACATTATAGATCAAATGGATCGACATCAGATGTGTGATGCCATGCTCTTTCACATAGGCCACCAACGCATTGATCTTCTCTTCGTCCATATTGGACGTGTCCTGAACCTCCGGATATTCCATAACATCACATTGTAACTTTCGCAAAGTCTGTACGATGTTTTTCTCCGTGGAAAGGCCGTACACATATAATATCTTCATTTTAAATTCCAATCTTATATCGCTTTTTTTCACTATCTATAATATAATAAAAAACAGCACAAAAGTAAACCGCAAATAAGTGAGGCGCCAAATGTCTGTATCTATCTATACAATGACCCATGTACCTTTTACTCCGCCGGAAGATCCGATCTACATCCCGCTTCAGGTCGGCCGTGCCCTTCATGACGACCTGGGATATCAGGGTGACGATACGGGCGATACTATTTCCGCACTGAATCCCTACTACAGCGAACTGACCGGCTTATACTGGATCTGGAAAAATGTAAACGATGCAGACTATCTTGGTCTGTGCCATTATCGCCGATATTTCCTGAATGAAAACGGCACATTGATGACCAAAGCCGATTATCTGCACATCTTTTCCCGCTATGACGTGATTCTGTCCAGGCCGCAGGCCGGCGCCTATGATTACCGTACAGTCTACAGCCGTTCCCACGATGTCCGCAATCTGGATATGACAGGTGAGGTCATACAGGAGTTGTATCCTGAATATTTCGATACCTTCCAGCACGTGATCAGCGATACCTCCTGCTATATAGGGAATTTATTTGCTGCCCCCAAAGCGTTATTCCACGCCTACTGCAAATGGCTGTTTTCTATTTTTTCCGTGCTGGAGACGCGCATTGACGTCACTGGTTATGACGATTACCATAAAAGAGTATTCGGTTTTCTGTCGGAGCAGTTACTGATCGTATGGATAAAATACAATCAGCTGTCTTATTATGAAGCGCCTGTCGGTCTTATCCAGGAAAAAGCCGAGACAATAAGTCTCAAAAACGAGCTGCAGTCTCTGCTGCATACAGGAAGCGTCACCGATGCCTGGCAGTATCTGTGTTCCGCGCTGGATAAACGTCCCGATCTGTCGCTTCAGCTGTCTGACTTTAACCAGGAATTGATTCTCATCGAGCATATTCTCAATGTATGCAGAATCGAAGAGGAGGAAGAACTGCCTACCCTTCTGCAATTTTCAAAAGATCTCGGCACACTGATCCGGCATTTCCGACTTCTGCTGAGCATTGTTGAGCATATAGGGAACAACATCGCCACCGAAGAGGAGATTCGTTATCTCCTTGACTGCCGGGTCTCCTATAAAGCAATCGTCTATATGATGCAGAATTTCAAGCAGTTGTCCGGTACGCCGCAGATATGGCTGAACACTTTAGCAAGTCTGTACGCAGATGCCGGAGAATATTTGACCGCCCTGTCTTTCCTGGAAGAAGCTCTTGCCATCTGCGAGACAAACAGGAATACGCTGTCTAACATCATCACCATTCTGGAGCATATGGGGCAGCCGGAAATGGCCGATGAATACCGGCAGCTTTACCATGTCCTTCCCCGAAGGATCACGGTCTTCATGGGCGGGAGCATTCCCGTTCTGAACTATATGGCCAAGCAGTATGCTGCCAGTGCAGAACTACTGGGCTGTACGGTATTCCGCTATGACAAGTCCACTATGGAAGATAGTTTTGCAGGGCTGCTCCTTTTCCGTGAAAACGGTCTGGATGCTGCCGTCGTTTTCAACAATGTCTGTTTCCAAATGATGCTTGAATGCGGCAAAAGCCTCTGGGACCTATGGAATATTCCCTGCTACAACATCATCGTAGATCATCCGATGTACTATGCCGACACTCTGGACCATGCGCCTGAAAACGGGGTTGTTGCCTGTGCAGACCGCAATCACCAACACTACATCAGTCGCTTCTATCCCACTGTGAGGAAGACTCTGTTCCTCCCCACTGCCGGACAGTGTCTGAAACCCTTTGCCGAACTAAAGCCCTTTGCCGAACGTTCTATTGATGTCCTCTTTATCGGCGCCTACAAATATGATGACGGTTATTCTTATGATTCTTTCGATTCACAGTTGACAGAAGAACTGATCCGAAACCCGAAACGAACCTTCGAGGATACCGTTGAACACTGCCTGCGATCTGGTCAGACCAGTCTGAACGAGGACGAATTGAAAAGCTTCCTTCAAGCACATTGCTTCGTTGACACAAATACCGGCGCACTGTTCCGCAGAGAAATTCTCAAGGCGCTTGTCAATGGCGGAATAACCGTCACCGTATATGGCGATCGCTTTGAAAGGACCGATCTGTTGAAGTACCCTAACTTTATCTACAAAGGGCGCTGCTCCACCGAAGAAGGTATTCGCCTCATGGAAGACAGTAAGATTGTATTAAATCAGCTGGCCTGGTTCAAAGACGGTTCCAGCGAAAGAATCTATGAAGCCATGCTGCAGGGCGCAGTGGCACTTACAGATGACAGCACCTATTTAAGAGAAACCTTTGTCGATGATGTCGATATCAAATTCTATTCTCTGGCATACTTAGACAGACTGCCTGCTCTCGTCCGCTCTATCCTGGACGATCCGCAGCGCACGGAAATGCTGCGGACGAATGCCTATCGCAAAGCTGCAGCACAGCACACATGGCTGCAGCGCACGGAATCCTTACTCGCAGATTTCTAACACCGATAGTCAAAAAGGCTGGCACATGGCCAGCCTTTCTATTTCTTATGATACTGATCCTCCATGTCAGAGCAGTTTACTGCGATGACACGCGTCGGAAATCTCAAATTACCGATTGAGAAATCACTGCATCGGCATGCTTTCTCAATCTATGCTTCTCAGTATTAACCAAGTAAGGACAGTGCCAACTGGTTAGACTGATTAGCCTGTGACAACATGGATGTACCTGCCTGCTGCAGAATGTTGTTATTCGCATATCTAACCATCTCTGTAGCGATATCCGTGTCACGGATCTGTGCTTCTGCAGATGTGGTATTCTCTACGATGTTATCCAGGTTGCTGATGGTGTGCTCCAGTCTGTTCTGGATCGCACCGAGGTCGGAACGCTGCTGTGATACGTCTTTGATCGCATGCTTCGCAAATGCATTCAGTGCTGCGAAATCTGCTGCCGTAGGCGCGTTCGCGGTGTCAAGCGTTGTAGACGTTGTGGTAACCTTAACCGTACCAGCCCCTGTAAGAGCTGTATCAACGACATCATTGATATCAAACGCATAAAACTTCTGCAGCATATCCAGCGTCAGATAGTTATCACCCGCAATATACTTCTTCGGATCTGTTGCTCCGGCCAGTGATACATCACCAGTTGCAACACCAGCAGCTTTCTCGGTACTGTCAATATTAGCCACACCGAAGGTAACCTTGTCATTCACTGCCTTAGCGATCAATTCATTGGTGCTCATATTGCTGATCGTGATACCGATATGCTGACCGGATTCTGCGCCAACCTGAAGACCCTTGTT
>OFGO01001628.1_pt1 | contig 15442 bp, 14 predicted proteins | sample 1521761 | NCBI WGS metagenome assembly OFGO01 (sample SAMEA3504128, study PRJEB24116) | mouse gut metagenome | biome: mouse gut; feature: mouse-associated habitat; material: faeces | place: Denmark | collected 2011
CCGCCTGTGCCGTCCGAGGCAAACACCTCCAGACAGGGCACGCCGTACAGCGGAACCTCCGGCGTTCGTCCTCCCGGTAAGAAATGGACGCCGCACAGCCGGGAAACCTCCTCCAGAAAGGGGCCGTCCTCCTCTGTCAGAAGCTCCAGGCCGGTATAGACCACCTCGGTTTCCCTCTTGAAAATAATCCCGATGGCGCCGTCCATGGCGGTACTGTCAATATAAATCGTTTCCGCCATAAAAAACTCCCCCTGCGCTTTTTACCCATTCTAGCGCAGGGGGAGCGGTAAGTCAATCTTCTAACGCTTTATGGAAGCAGATGATCCGGTTTGCCTCCGCGAAGCCCATCTTCAGATGAAACGCCAGACTGCCGCTGTTGTCCAGCTCGCAGTCGCTGGCGAACTCCGTGCAGCCCTTCTCTCCGGCCCACCGTTCGCAGGCCGCCAGCAGCGCCCGGGCGCGCCCCTGGTTCCGGTACGCCGGCAGGACGAAAATCCCCTCCAAGTATCCCACCGGGCTGCTCCGGGTCCCCTCCACGTAGTCCCGCCGCAGCTGGCATTGGGCAAAGCCCACCGGCCCGTCTTCGGCAACGGAAAGAAAAACCGCGCAATCCTCCGATGGAATCAGCTCTGCAAATTCCCCCTCCAGCTCCTCCGCCGCGCAGCTGAACAGCTGGGCAGCCAGACCGGCGGCGGCGGGAATATCCTGCTTTTTCGCCTGACAGATCATAAGTTATCCTCCGTATTTCAGTTTCTCGGAAGGAGCCCGTACTCCCGCAGCACGCCTTCCAGCTTCTCCCGGTTCTCTGGTTCCATTTCGCACATGGGCGAGCGGAAAACCTCCTGACAGCGTCCCATCATGGCCAGAGCGGTTTTCACGGGAATGGGGTTGATCTCCCAGAACAAGGCCTCGCAGAGCTTCCGCAGGCTCAGCTGCATCTTCCCCGCGTTTACAAAGTCCCCGCTCAGGCAGGCGGACGCCAGCTCGTGCATTTCCCGGGGCATCACGTTAGCCGCCACGGAGATAACCCCTTTGCCGCCGAAAAGCATCATGGGCGCGGTTTCGTCGTCGTTGCCGGACCAGATGGAAAAGTCCTCCGGGCACAGCTCCCGGGTTTTCTGGACCAGGGCCAGGTCGCCGCCGGCCTCCTTCACGCCTACGATGTTGGGATGCTCCGCCAGGGCGGCGTAGACTTCGGCGGTACACTTCACCCCCGTGCGGGAGGGCACGTTGTAGAGAATCACGGGCTTCTCCGCCGCATCGGCAATGGCGGTATAATGGCGGACGAGGCCCTTAGGGGTGGCTTTATTATAGAAGGGCGTCACCACCAGCAGGGCGTCCGCCCCTGCCAGAACGGCGTCCCGGGAGAGGGCGATGGCGCTCTCGGTGTTGTTGGAGCCGGAGCCGGCGATAACGGGGATTCTGCCGTCCACATGGCGGACCACGGCCTCGATGGTCCGCAGACGCTCCTCATAGCTCATGGCGGCGGCTTCGCCGGTGGTGCCGCAGACCACCAGGGCATCCGTACCGTTTTCCAGCTGGAAGTCCAGCAGCCCCGCCAGGGCGGGATAGTCCACGGCGTGGCCGGCGGCAAACGGTGTAATAAGGGCCGTACAGGACCCGGTAAAAACAGGCTGTTTCATGGCATGACCTCCTGATGCACTGCTGTTCCCTGCTATGTATTGCTATTGTATAGAAACAGCTTATGCAGTATAATCCGGAATGGTGCTGAAAACCATGCAAAACCTGTCCTCTTTTCAGACGGCCTCAATAGGCGACCGCGAAGTATGGCGGAAATACAGCCGGCTCAAATGAAATTTTTAGCCGAGTATTCGTATGAGCTGCGCTGGGCCTATACCGGCGTATCGCCTGCCGGCGCTGTCAGCACCCGTAAAAAGGGTTGAAACTCATGCGCAGTGATGATATACTAGAACAAACTATAAAGTCTTGATTGCAGAGGTGGTCCTTATGAAGCACAAAGTAAAAGTGACTGTAATCGACAAGAAACTGTACCCCGAATTGCAGCGGCAATACTGTGCCGATCCTGCTTCCGGCGCCTGTTCCTGCTATAATGTTGGGGATGAATTTCTTTTTGAGCGGGACGGAGACACAGATCATTTTTGGCATGGCGGATTGAATACGCTTGTAAAGACCTGCGCCAATCCCGATGCCGTTGCGGGCGGCCCGAGGATGCCGCATTGCTCAGAAGCCTGGGACGCAATCGCCCGGTATATTTACGCCGGCTTACAGGGCGGCTCTATTATGAAAGGCTGGATGAAGGAAGAAAATACGATGATAGCCTGCTGTTCAGACGGAACAAGGCCTGTTATTTTCAAAATCGAACGCATAGACGAGGAAGAGTGAACGATGAATGAAATAATCAAAGCAATAAAGGAACGCAGAAGCATTCGCAAATTCAAACCCGACATGCCCCCAGAAGCGATATTGAGCAAATTGTCGAAGCTGGACTTTATGCCGCAAACGGAATGGGGAAGCAGGCTGTCATTACCGTTGCCATAACCAATCAGGCGGTTCGGGACAGGATCGCGGAGGCCAACAGGCAAATCGGGGGTTGGCAGAAGGGCTTCGACCCATTCTATGGCGCGCCTGTGATTCTGGCAGTGCTTGCAGACAGGAACTGGGCAAACCGCGTTTATGATGGCAGCCTTGTTATGGGGAATTTGATGCTTGCCGCCCACTCCCTCGGCCTCGGCAGTATATGGATTCATCGTGCAAAGGAAGAATTTGAGCGGGACGAGTGGAAAAAGCTGCTTTCCGATCTAGGCGTTTCCGGCGAATGGGAAGGGATTGGCCATTGCGCTGTCGGATATTACGAGGGAGGCTTGCCCAGCGCAGCCAAACGCAGGGATGGCAGAGTATATTGGGTAGAATAGGGGATCGTTTTCAGCGATGAACGGGGGGATTTCATCTTTTGGTGAAATCCCCCCCCTGACAAATATTCTCTTGAGAACAGATAAAGGGGAAAGTACCGCAATGAGGTACTTTCCCCCGAATCAATGAGTAAGACTGTAAGCCGGGTTCTGTATTTGACAGTCATCTATCTAGGCGGCCTGTTGCCAGACCGCTCCAGCCACCTCCTCGAGAACGGCCGGGCCGGCCTGACCGCAGCCGGCCGCTCAATGCGGCCGCCGCGCGATCTGCGTTCTCTCCACGGTGTTGCTCCGGATAGAGTTTACAGCATCGGACAGTCTCCAGCCGATGGGTGAGCTCTTACCTCGCCTTTCCACCCTTGCCGGCGGAGCTCTGAAGGCCCCGGCCGGCGGTATCTCTCTGTTGCACTGTCCCTGGAGTCGCCTCCGGCTGCCGTTAGCAGCTACCCTTGCCCTGTGAAGCTCGGACTTTCCTCAGACGCGGCCTTTCGGCCCGCGCCCGCCGCTGTCTGGACTGCTCGCGGGAAAGCTGCATCTATACCATATAATATAGAACGCCGCTTTCAAAATGGAAGGGCCCGCATCCCCGCGCCCGGCGATACGGACCCTATAAAATAGTATAGCACAAAATCCGAAGAAACGCCAGTCCCTCCAGGGCGATTCCTCCCTCTTTACTCCTTCCGGAAGAGGTACCCCACCCCCAGATAATAGTAATCCGAGGGGAGGAATTCACCCTTTTCGGTGCGGCCGCACTCCATCGTCTCCTCATGATAGACGTAGGTGCGCTCCAGGCAGCACTCGGTATCCAACACGCTGGTGGCGGTGTAGCTGAAGGTGAAGGTCCGGTTGGGATTTGCGCGCTCGTAGGCGAAGTCCACCGTCAGCAGCTGTCCCTCGCTGCGGCAGCTGTAGCCGCGTCCGGAGTAATCCACGCTCCGCAGGCGCATATTGGAGGGGATCCACTCCACCAGCCGGTATCTGCCATAGGGCATATTCCGGTCCAGCTCCACCTTGATGGTGACGGTGGTCTCCCCGCCCAGGTGCTTCTGCTCCTCCGGGGTGTCCATGGTTTTGGTGACAGCAATGCGGGGGGAATCCGCCAGCTCCAGCTGCTCCGGGGTGCCGGTGTAGTAGAGGCTGGCCAGGGCGGTACCGTCCCCCTCTGTCTGAAGGTCCAGGGCCTTAAAGTCTGCCTCGTCCAGCACAAGGCGCAGGCTGCCGCTCCGGGTGAGGGTGACCTTTTCCCGCTTTCCGCCGTAGGTATAGCTGACGGTGGGCAGTTCCTCCTCCTTCACCTGGAAGTGGTTGATATAGAGGGCGGCCTCCAGCTGGCAGGGGCCTCGCATTGTACCGTAGCTGGTCATGCTGTTGTTGGCCAGGTACGCCATCATCTTCTCCGCATCGTCGGAAGCGCCGGTAAGAACGGCGCAGGCCAGGGCCCCCGCGGTGTTATCAATGCTCTCGTAGGCCGTGTTCCCCGAAATATAGAGGCTCCCCCGCTGGTCCTGGAGCTTTGGGGCGATGATCTGGGAATAGAGCTTTTGGGCGGCGGGCTGGTCCAGGTAGTGCAGCCCTGCGATGAGGTATTCGCTTTCCCGCACCGGCAGGCCGGTGTTTTTGGCCCTGGTGCGCAGCAGCGTCTCCTGCTCATCGGAGAGATTTCTCAGGGCGGCAAGGCCCATCAGGGCGGCGGCCCGTTCCAGGTCGCTATCGGTACTGGTGTAGGTGGTATCCAGGTAGCTGGACAGGGTATCCCGGTTCAGCAGCTCCCAGGCGGCCACCGCCGCCCTGGCGGAGACGGTCACATCCGCCTCTGCGTAGGGGTAGATGCGCACCCCGCCGGTATCCCCGCTGTTATCCTCCCAGGTGAGCTGGATATTTGCAAGCTCCGGCTCCGGATGCACATAATCCTCCCCGAAGAAGGCGCTTACGGCCCTTTCCACCGCGGCGGTGGCAAGGCGGGCGTCTGCCCGGCCGCTGTTATCCTGGTACAGCAGGCTCCATGCCTGCATAAAGGGCTGCTGGCCCTTGTTGTAAATGTCGATTTCCACCGGGTAGAGGGCGGGCTGGATGGAACCCAGGCCGTCCGCCAGATCCACAACGCGGTGGACGGGGAAGACCAAAGCGCTGTCCCGCACCGAGAAGGGCATCCTCACCCCGTCGCTGTATTCACCGCACTTGGCGGTAACCGTCATGGTGTATTCCCCGGCGGGGAGCTTCCGGAACACCAGGGGGAGGGTCTCCCCCGCGGGGGCCTGGGCCTCGGTCTCCAGCGGTTCGCTGTAGCCTTCGATGGAGGCGGTGTAGTGCACCAAATCCCCTGTCTGGATGCCGGTGCCGAAGCCCCGAACGGTGCAGGCGATGGTATCTCCGGAAAGGAAGGTTTCGGAGAGAATGGGGTCAATGCGGAAGGGCAAGGTGGTGTAAAGGCGGCTCTTGGTAAAGCCCCAATAGGCCCGCTGGTCCAGGGCCACCGCGGTCAGCCGCCACTGGGTCAGGTTTTCCGGCAGCTTCACCGTCAGGGCCACCGTTCCGTCCGCGCCGGTGGTGCCGGTGAGGAAGTCTGCTGTATCCTTAAAGTCCTCCCGGATGGTGACGCCGCCGTCACCGCCGCCGCCTCCCTTGCCGCCGTCGTCATAGTAGATATTGGCCCCGTGCTGGATGTAGGAGGCGGAAACCTGGGGATAGCTGTAAAACACCGAGCCGTAAAGGTCCTGTCCCATATTGATGTACTGCTCCCGAACGGAGAAGATGGCCTCATCCACCACCCCCAGGCAGACGTTCCCGCCGGCGATGGGCTGGCCGTCCTGGCTGGTGAGGCGCAGGGTCACCTTGGCGGTGTCCCCCGGCCTGTAGTCCTCCTGCTCCGGCAGCACCTGGAGCTCCAGGGAGCGGCTGTCCGGGTCCACATCCATGGTGAAGGGTTTGATGGGATAGATGCGCACCCCGTCGAAGTAGGCTCCGCAGAGGGTGAAGTTGGGGAGCTTTTCCTCGGTGCAGGAGATAATCCCGCTGGAGCCACCCAGCTTGGGGCTCTCCAGGAGGTTTCGCTGGAGGAGATTTGTCATCACCCTGCCGCCCTCTTCCAGGGGCAGGCCGTTATCCATCACCTGGTACTGGGCTTCGTCCCCATAGGCAAAGGTGGCACCCCAGTAGGAAACCCACTTCATCTCCTCGGTGCTGGTGAGGGAGGTCTTCACCTGGAAGGTATGGAAGTGCCCCTTCCGCTCCTCATCCTGGGTGCAAATCCAGGGATTGCCCAGGACCAGGGTGGTCCGCTGCTCCCCACCGTCGGTGGTGGAAATCTCCACATAGTAATAGTCCATCCCCTCGGTGGGGGGCAGGATATCCGGAATGGTCAGGCTCCCGTCCGCCCCGGTGCGCTGGGTAAAGGTTTTTTCCACCTGGTCATTTCGGGTATAAACCGCGCGGGGGATGCTCTTCTTGGTATAGCGGTCATAGTAGGGGTCCAGATCTGTGCGGATAAAGCTCACCTTGTGGAGGTCTATCTTCACATTGGCCTGGGCAGGGGCGCCCCGAAGAGCGCTATAGTCCTGAATCACCTGGCGGCCGCCGGGGATTTTGCTGAAATCAATTTGGTTGGCGGTGATGACCAGGTCGCTCTTTTTATCCTGGCGCACCTCTTCCGCCTCCAGCATCAGGGTGGTGGGGAAGACATACACCGTCTCCTGCACCGAAAGGTCCACATCACTGGCATCGCCATTGGAAGCGCTGATATGAAAATCCAGAGGATACCAGCCCCAGCCCCGGTAGCTGTCCGCGGCGCTGGCGGTGAAGGGCACCTGAATCAGCCCCTTTTCATCGGTGACATATTTTTTCTCATCGTACCCCGGCGCGGTGAGGTTCATCGCCATCCCGGCGGCGGGGGTGCGGTCCACCAGCGTCACCTCCACCTGGGCCTGCACCGTCTCCCCTGGGCGGTAATAGAGCTTATCGCTGGAGATAGCGGCGGTATAGATGGGCTTTTTGTACTGGGCGATGTCGGCGTACTCGGAACAGATGGGAGTATACCAGCTCCCCTCCTCCCGCTCGTAGTCCACCGGGAAGACCTTGATGGAAACGCTGTCGCCAGCGATGTTCTCGTAGGCAAACTCCCCGGTAAAAATCCCATCGGGGCTTACCGCCACCCTCTGGGTAAAGAGGGGCAGGTCGTTCCAGCCGTGGTACAGCTCCACCTGCACTTCCTGGAGGGCGGACGCCTCCTTCCGGGGGCGCGCCACCCCCCAAAACTTGATGGTATCCTCCCGACGGTAGATAGGCCGGTCGGTATAGAGGAAGCCATAGTACTGCTGGTTCAGCGCCGGCTCGCTTTTGCTGCTGGTATAAATCAGGTCGTAGTAGACGGTGCCGTCCTCCGCTGTAAGAGAATAGACAACCTCGTTGGGCCGGGTGCTCTCATCCTCCTCCGGTGCGATTTGGGTAAGATCCAGGACGGCGATGCCGTTTTCATCCCCGGTGATGGTGTAATCCGCCCCGCTCCCCTGGAAGGGGTCCCTGTAGACCTCCAGCTTCGGCGCCTTCACTGCGGCGCCGGTTTTGGTGCTGTTGTACCAAAGGACAGCCTCCCCCATCCCTATCTGCTTATAGACAGCGCTTTCCTGAACCTGGAAGAGCTTCTGCACCGGACGCTCCGGCTGGACCGAGGGGGTAACGGTAGCCACGTACCAGCCCGCTTCCAGGGTTTGGGGGAAGACGATATCCAGCTGGTAAAGGTCTTCCTCCCCCAGCAGCTCTGCGGCGTTTTGGGTAAAATCCAGCACCTGGGGCAGGCCGGCGGTATCCACCCGCAGCTCGCCAGGGAGGTTTATTTTCCGGTGCAGCTCCTTCTTATACCGCTCCCCATCCTCCAGCCGGTGGACGGCAACGGCAAAGCTCTCCTCCGGGGAGACCCCCTCTTTCCCCCAAGTGTTGAAGCGCAGGTCCAGCACCGGGTAATCCTGGGGCAGGAAGGTTTCCGCCTTGTTGGTCATGGTGTAGGCGGCTGTGCCGTCTGGGCAGACAGTGAAGGAAAAGCTAAAGTCCTCCTGGAGCTTTCCCTTGCCCCCCTCGGCCCCCAGCCCTGCCTGGATAGTGATGGTATACTGGGTATCATAGCGCAAGCCATCGCTCCAGGTTTCGCTTTCCTGGTCCCAGCCCCGGAAGGGGATGAAGGCCACAGTATTCCCCATGTAATGGAACCGGCCCTTCAGCTCCGGCTGGATGACAAAGTAATTGTCCAGCTTTTCCGGCGGAACGGAAAAGGTCATTTCAATCGCGGCATCCTCCGGGACCTCCACCGCGCCATTGGCGGGGAAAGCCTCTGTCACGGTCAGGGGCTCATCTGCGGGATTTTTCCGGCACCCTGCGGCAGCCAGGGCCAATCCCAGGCATAGGGCCAGCAGCAGCCAGCGTCCCAGGGTAAACAGGCGGTCTTTTTTGTATAACTTCTTCATAAAAACGGCCTCCATTCCGTCAATCAGATTTTTCTTTCTGATTAAGATAACGAATGGAGGCGGGTATTTATTTCCAAGGTGGGGATTTTTTGTGGAACAGCCTTGCCGAACCGCGGCGAATCTGGTAAAATAAAGCTGGCACTGCCGAAAAGCGGTAGGTGGTTAGCCCCCTGATGTATTTACTTACTCCAGGGGGCGCAAGTCTTTTGTTGCCCCCTGAGATTCTATCAAAGGGGGGACGCCTGGATGGTAACATATGCTGACCTGTTCCAATATTCCCTGGTGATTATTGGCATCGTTGGATTGTTCCTTATATATCTTGGTAACAACAAAAAGAAATAACCGCCCTGCTCCCAACAAGTGCGGTTATTTCTTAACTCACATCTAGGGGGCTAACCGTCTACCGGCAGTGCCTCCTTATGGCCTTTATTATAGCAGGCTTTTCTCCAAAATGCAAGTATTTGCCTTGCCGAACCACGGCGAATCTGGTAAAATAAAGCTGGCACTGCCGAAAAGCGGTAGGTGGTTAGTCCCCCGGCGATTTTCCTTTGGCAAATTCCCGGAGGGTCATAAACTTTTTGTCCCCCTCCGGAAATCCGGAAAGGGGGGAGCGCAATGGTTACATATGGTGAGCTGTTTCAGTTTTGCCTGGTTATCATCGGCGTTATCAGCCTATGTCTTACATTTGCTGGCAAAAAGAAATAACCGCCCTGCTCCAACAAGCGCGGTTATTTCTTTAACCTAAACTTGGGGGGCTAACCGTCTACCGGCAGTGCCTCCTTATGGCCTTATTATAGCAGGCTTTTCTCCAAAATGCAAGAGGTTATGGTAACCCCCCGTCCGGTGGAGAAACGGACGGGGGGCATTTTCAGCCTTTCGGCCTAGTTCCTTGTAGAAGGTAAGTCAGGTGTGACTTATTTCTTCAGGGAGACAGCGGCGGCGGAAACCAGAGCCACAGCGGCCAGAGCGGTAGCGATGCCAACAACATCGTTAGCGCCGGTGTCGGGGTTGGTCACATTGCCACCAGGGGTGGTGTCGTCCGCAGCGTCAACAGGCAGAGCCTTGTCAGAGAAGACATAGGTCTTGGCCAGGGAACGGGTCTTCAGGATGTAGCAGCCCTCATCCTCGTCCCACTTCACCTTGCCAGCGGTCTGACCAGCAGAACCAGCGTTGGCGTCGGGAGCGGTAACGGCGGACAGCTTGCCATCCTTCAGGGTGTAGATATAGGTGCCCTCTTCCTTATAGAAGCGGACAGTGGCAGTGGCGTTGAAGGAGGGTTCGCCGGGGAAGTTCAGGAAGGTGATGTCAGCGTCCTCATCGGCATACTTCTTCAGCAGGTCGGTGTTAGCCTTCAGGGTGTTGTAGAGATACAGCTTGTCACCCTTGTAGACGCGAACTTCAACGTCAACATCAGGATCCTTGGTGGTGAACTCCAGGGTGCCGTAGTTGTTGCTGCCAGAATCCTTCACCTTGTAGATGGTGGTCTCAAGGAACTCATCGGGAACGACAACATGATCGTCGCCGTCGAGAACCAGAGCCTCTTCGTTCAGAGCATAGTTGACAGTCTTAGTAATCCGAACCTCGATGTTGTCGGGCTTAATCTTGCCAACCTTCTTGCCCTTCAGGGTGAAGGTCATGTTGAGGTTCTTGGGCTTGGTCATGGAGTAATCCTGCTTCAGCTTGACAATAACCTTATCGTTGGCATCGTCAAACTTAACGGACTCAACCAGAGCCTTGCCATCCTCATACTTGATGCCAGTGATGACATAGTTGGTGCTGTTGAGGGACTTCAGAGCCTTGCCATCCTCTTTCTTGTAGTTGCTGTCAACGAAGACATAATCGGAGCCGCCAGGAGCAGCCAGAATACCATCAGCGTTGATCTCGATGTCCTTGCCGGGCAGAATGCCAGCAGCGGCATTGGTGCCATCAGGAGCAAGAGGATTGCTGACTTCGGCAAAGGCAACAGTGGCCAGCATCATGACAGCCAGCACAAGTGCGAGTACCTTTTTCATGTGTGTTTCCTCCATAAAAATTTTAATCTTTTGGGAGAGGGCTCTCCACTTCCCTTTCCTTGTGTCCATTCTATTACAACTTGTAACAAATTGCAAGCATAAAATTACGAATTTGTAATAAATTAGAATTCGACAGGCAAAAGTATGGCGTTTCTACGAATTTTATATAGAATTAGTAGTTTTTTACTAATTTCCGGAGGAACTTCCAGCACATAAACCGCCGCTGGGGAATAAAAAAATCCCCCGGCGTACCGGGGGAAAGACGCATCTGCCAGGAGCTGCTTAATCGGAGCGGGGGTGTCCCTGGGCGTCGTAGTCGGTGGTGTTCCAGTGCTTTTGCAGGGGGATAAAGTATAGGGAGATAAGGCCGGTGAGAAGAAAGTATCCGGCGGCAAGCAGGAAAAAGAGAGGCGCAGAGGGTATGCGACGGGCCAGTCCAAAGACCCCCAGGAAGAACAGGCCCATCCGTATGAAATCAAACCAGGAGGGGTTGGAAAGAGGCGTTTTACAAAAGGGACAAGGGTGCTTACTTCGAAAAGAGAAGAGCCACATTTTGCCGGAAGGGCTCATCACAGGGGCCTGGCCGCACTTGGGGCAGGTGAGCTGTTTTTTCAGAAAAGGCTTTTTCCCGGCCTCCTCCTGGCCGGAGGGATCGTTTTCCGGCAGAACAGAAGCCAAGGGCACCCAGAGGGAGACGATCCCCATCAATAGCAGGACCGCAAACAGAGAAATCAAGGCAAAGAGCCTGTCCCTTGCAAGGAGGAAGGAGGCAACCATGGAAAGGCCCGCCAGCCAGATGGTTAAATCGTCGAACCAGGAGGGATTTTCCAAAGGGGTCCCGCAGCCGGGGCAGGCGGCGTCCTTCCGAAGGAACAGGAAAAAAATCCGCTTATACGGCGGAATTGCCGGGGTGTGCCCGCACTTGGGGCAGGTGAGGCGCGGTTTCAGGTCCATAAAATTCCCTCCTGTCTCGTCCTAGTCAAACTGTGTTTCCCACTGTTTGGCGCAGTGGGCCTCGAAGCAGAGGGCGATCTGCTCCTGGGTGTTCTTCTCCTCCGCCAGGGGAGGCAGATCCTCCAGGGAGAAGTAGCCGCTTTCGGTGGTTTCGCTGTTTTCCACAAAGGCCCCGCCCAGAAGGGTGCAAAGGACAAAGATTTTGCAGATTTTCCAGGCATAAACCGGCTGGTTGTGCTTTTCCCTATCCTGCACCGCAATGATTCGCTCCGCCCGAACGGTGAGGCCCGCTTCCTCCAGCACCTCCTTGACGGCGCTTTCCGCCACCGAAAGGCCGGCGTCCACCCAGCCCCCTGGGAGGGACCAGAGGCCGTCCAGCTCCCGCACCAGCAGAATTTTTTCCTCCTGGAAGATGGCCGCTCTGGTATCCAGCTTGGGGGTCTGGTAGCCGCTTTCGCAGCAGAAGAGGTCCCGGACCTTTTCCGGGGGGATGCCGCTCCCCTCCGCCAGCATCTCCGCCGCAATGTCCCGCACCCGCTGGTACCGCTCCAGGTCGAACCGGTCCCGGCCGTAGTGCAGCCCCGCCTGGGCGATGGATTGAAGCTCCACCGCCCAATCCAGCCAGTTTTTATTCCCTTTCATCCGCCCCGTCTCCTATATAAAGATTTGCCCTGTGCTTTCGGGCATACCGCCCCAGGCCGCCGCACCAAATAAGGAGGCCCAGCACCACCCCGAAGACCCTTTCATCCAGCCCGTAAAAGAGGCAGTTGAGGATGCCCAGAGCCACCGCGGCGGCAAAGAGAAGATACAGCCGCTTTTGTATATTTTCCCGCCAATATACCGGCGGGGCAGGGCCCAGACGGGGGCCGATGTTCAGCCAAATCTGGCAGTATGTGAGAAGATAGGCAGCCCAGCGCAGCAGCACCGGCAGCAGTCCCCAAAGGCCGAAGTGCCGCGGCATCCAGGGGATGGGGAAGACCATATCCACCAGGAAGAAGGCGGAAAAGCCGTAGGCCAGCAGCGCCCCCGCCATATTCGCCCCCAGGGCAAAGCGGAGAAACGCCTCCTCCCCCGCCAGCCTCTGGCGGAGGCGCAGAAGAGGCCCCTGTCTGGCCTCCTCCGGGGGTTCTCCGGAGAGCTTGGTCCAGTTTTCCCGCAGATAATGGGCAATGCCGCTGAGGAGCCAAAAAACTATCAGGTAAAAAAATCCCAGGACCCACGAGGGCTCCTCCGGGAAAAGGAGGTACAGAAGCCCATAAGCCAAGAGCAGGACAGGGATACCATAGATCCATCTTTTAAAGATCTTCATCCAGTATCCCTCTGGGGTGGGCTTATAGGTGCGGGTAAGATTTACGGAGACGGAAAGGGCCGCCATGGCATAGGCCATGGACCGGGGGCCAAGGGTGAGAAAGAGCAGCCCCAAAAGGTTCGGATCCGCAAGCCCTGCCCCGGCGGTTTGGTCGTAGATCCACAGGGCCCACGCCCCGGCGATGCTCGCCTGGGCCACCAGGTCCAAGATGATGCAGACACGCCGGAATACCCGGTTCCGGGTCAGGTACTTCCGGGCCCGCCAGCTGGCGGTGGGGTGGTCTTCCGGCTCCAACTCCGCATCCTTCGGGATGGGATACATCCACCCCGGACCGCCCTTTTGCAGCATAGCGCCTCCCTACCTTCCTCCTGTATACTTTTGGTACACCCGCAGGTAGTTTCCCCCAAAGGAGATGGTGCGCAGGTCCTCGTAGGGGAGCACCGCCGCTTCGCTGTTCCAGCGGCCGTCCGCCCCCACCGGACGCAGGGTCAGGTGGTTTTGCTCCAGGGTGAGGACCTTCCCCACGTAGAAGCACAGCTCCCCCTCCCCGTCGGCGCATTCGGCAATGCACCAGCCGCCGTAGCCCTTTTGGATGCCCTCCAGCAGCTCCTTCCAGTCCCGGCAGGCGGTGACGCCGGCAGGGGGCTTCACACCTTGGTAGATGCCCTCCCCCTTCATCACCCGGCGGATAAAGTCGTTATCGTCGTACTGCTCCACCCCGCTGATCCCCCCCGCCCCAATGGCTAAATAGCCGTCCAGGGAAAAATCCTGTTCGCGGGCCAGCACCGCAAGGGCGGGGCCGGTGAGCACCGGGATACCGCTCCAGCTGTCCCCCGTTTCGTCCCGGTAAACCGCCATCACCTGGCGCTTTTGGGCAGCGGCCTCCAGGGCCTTTATCATCTCGTTCATTTGGGAAAACCTCCTTAATAAAAGGGCGCAAGCGAGTGTCCGGCGTGCCGCCGGAGTCTCGCCCTCCGGAGTGCCTCCGGCGTCTCTCCCTAACCGCCCCCTTTGGGGGCTTAACTTTTGCAAGAAGCGTAAGCGAGTGCCTGGCCCGGCGTGCCGCCGGAGTCTCGCCCTACACGGCCTTCGGCCTTACCTTACTAAAAGAGCGTAAGTGAGTGCCTGGAGTTTTGGACTTCGCACTTTTTATTGTTCGCTTTGGCCGTTCTTCTTTTTGCTTCTTTTTCTTCTTTCGCAAGAAGAAAAAGAAGACATACACTCCCGGCAGAGCATCACCAGCAGGGTACCCTGGGCGGTGATGCGGGCGGTGTCCCGTATATGGTTGCTGACCCCCAGGGGGTAAGCGCCGGAAAGGGGGTAGTCCTCCAGGGGGTACTCCACCCCCGTTTCGGTGACCCGGCACTCCCCGCTCATGGCAAAGAGGGAGAGGTAGGCCCCCTCCCCCAGGTAGGCGCCACGGCGCAGCTCCAGCGTCTCGTCCTGAATCACCTGCGCCCAGCAGTCCCGCTCCCGCAGCTCCCCCCTGGCCCCCCGCTCACAGAGGTAGCGCAGGGTTTGGAGGTTGGCCACGGTGTGGTCCAGCCGCCCCCCGGTGCCCCCCAGGATGATAAACCGGGTAAACCCCCTGGCAAGCCCCGCGTCCACCCCCAGGATGCAGTCAGTTTCGTCCTTGTGGGCGGGATGGACCTCCAGGTTCGCCTCCGGCTCCGGCATGGGGGCGGAGTCAAAATCGCCAATAGCCAGGTCGGGGGAAAAGCCCAGACGCCGGGCGGTAAAAAAGCCCCCGTCCGCCCCGATGACCAGGTCCCCCGGCTGCCGGGTAAGGCCCAGCAAATCGGCCTCCTCCACCGGCCTGCCGCAGAAGAGGATGCACCGGCCGCTTTTCACTTCAGCTCCCATTCCTTCACCCCCCGCAGCTCTTCGTAGATGGCCCGGTAGCTTTGGTGGCGGCTTTCCGGGATTTTTCCCTCCTCCACCGCCGCCAGCACGGCGCAGCCCTTCTCCACCCGGTGGCTGCACCCGGTGAAGCGGCATTTTTCCCGGTAGGGGCCGAACTCCGGGAAGCAGTCCTCCAGGGCCGCCGCCGGCATTTTTTCAAACTGCAGGAACTCCACCGCCGAAAAACCGGGGGTATCCGCAATATACCCCCCGTCCCCGGTGGGGAAAAGCTCCACATGGCGGGTGGTGTGCCGTCCCCGGCCCAGCTTGCGGCTGATTTCCCCGGTGGCCAGCTGCAGCTCCGGATAGAGGGCGTTAAGGAGGGTGGATTTCCCCGCGCCGGAGTTGCCGCAGAAGGCGGAGAGCCCCCCCTGGAAGAGGGCCCGCACCTGGGGGATGCCCTCCCCGGTGAGGCTGTTCACCTGGCAGACGGGGTAGCCTGCCCCCCGGTAGATAGCCGCTAGATTGGCGGTGTCCGCCAGGTCCGGCTTGGTGAAGACCAAGGCCGCCGGGATGCCCCGCCGGGCGGCGATGGCGGTGAGCTTATCCACCACCAGGAGGTTGGGGGCTGGGTCGGCGGCGGAGACCACCAGCACCAGGCGGTCCAGGTTGGCAACCGGCGGCCGGATGAGGAAGTTTTTCCGGGGCGCCAGACCGGTGATGAAGCCCGCCCCTTCCTCGGTGGGCTGGACCTCCACCTGGTCCCCCACCAGCAGCTGGGTGGCCTCCTTCCGGAAGCGCCCCCGGCCCCGGCAGCGCAGCTCCCCGGCGCTGGTGCGCACCTGATAAAAGCCCCCCTGGGAGCGCAAAATCAGCCCCGTAAGGGCGCAGGGTTCTTTCTGTTCCAAAAAATCCCTCCTGTTGCACTTCTTTTTCTTTTCACGAGAAAAGAAAAAGAAGCAAAAAGAAAAGCGGCAAAAG
>OFGO01001632.1_pt1 | contig 15402 bp, 10 predicted proteins | sample 1521761 | NCBI WGS metagenome assembly OFGO01 (sample SAMEA3504128, study PRJEB24116) | mouse gut metagenome | biome: mouse gut; feature: mouse-associated habitat; material: faeces | place: Denmark | collected 2011
AGGCTTGTGAAATCAGATAAAATTATAAATTGTGTATATAATATTAAAAATCGCAAAAAAGAATATAAAGATAGAGGCAATTTGCCTTGAAAATACCTGGTGAGAGATTATGCGGGACACTTATTGGGCCCGCATAATTGTTACCCTATATATTTAGATTAATCTAAATTTATTTGGAAGTACAAAAAGATAAATGAAAACAGTACTGTAGTGTTGGCAATGACATGGTCATAGAGGGAGGTTTTAATGAGAAAGAAATGGGTTATGGCCGGTATGGTCCTTACGGTAGGAGTGTTAACGGCATGCGGGGCTGAAGGACAGGGTGGAGAGATGGAAGTGACAGAGAAAGCAGTGGAAGAGACACGGGATGTAGAGGAAAGAAGCGAGAAGGCAGATGAAGGGGAAGCGGGTGAGCAGCAGACACAGAAGGCGCAGGATACTGGGAACGGCATGCCTGAATATCTGCAGGGAGTGGATCTGTGCGGCACAGAGCTGATAGAGCATGAATTCTCGGAGGTATCCGTACATGACCCGTCGGTCATTAAGGTGGGAGATAGCTGGTATGTGTTCGGGTCTCATCTGGCGGCAGCCAAGACGGATGACCTGATGCACTGGACGCTGTTGGACTCCGGTGTACATGAGGGGAATTCTATCATTCCCGATGCGAGACAGGAGATGAAGGAGGCTTTCGACTGGGCCAGGACGGATACTTTCTGGGCACCGGACGTGATTCAGCTTGCCGACGGCAGATATTACATGTATTACTGCAACTGTGAGGGAAGTTCACCGCGCTCGGCTCTGGGTCTCGCGGTGTCGGACAATGTGGGAGGCCCCTATGAAGATCTTGGCGTTTTCTTAAAGTCCGGACAGGAAGAGGGGATGCCGGATGAAGACGGAGAGGTTTACGACGCGACGGTAAAGCCGAATGTGGTGGATCCGGCCGTATTTTATGATAAGGAAGGCAGATTGTGGATGGTCTACGGTTCCTACTCCGGCGGAATCTATATTCTGGAACTGGACAGCGCGACGGGCCTGCCGCTTGAGACCGGTTACGGGAAGAAACTTCTGGGCGGCAACCATCTGCGGATCGAAGGGCCCTACATTCTCTACAGTCCGGAGACCGATTATTATTATCTGTTTCTTTCCTTTGGCGGGCTGGCCGCGGACGGCGGTTACAATATCCGGGTATGCCGGTCGAAACAGCCGGACGGCCCGTATCTGGATGCGGAAGGACAGGACATGATCGAGTGAAAAGGGCCCGGGGGCAGTTTCTTCGATGATGCGCCAGCCGGCAAGTACGGCGTGAAGCTGATGGGTAATTTTACCTATCCTTATGTAGAGGGAGAGAACGGCAAGTTCCGCTTCGGCTATGTTTCGCCGGGACATAACAGCGCGTGTTATGAGGAGGAGACAGGGGAATATTTTCTGTTCTTTCACACCAGATTTGAGGGTAAAGGAGAAGAACATCAGGTGCGCGTACACCAGATGTTCCTGAATGAGGACGGCTGGCCGGTGGTCTCCCCCTACCGCTATACAGGGGAAAAGCTGGAGACGGTAGAGGAACACAGGATTCCCGGACCTTATAAACTGGTCAATCATTTACATAATATTTCCTCGGTGACCAGGGCTTCGGAAGATATCGTACTCCATGAAGACCACACGGTGAGCGGAAGTTATGAGGGCACCTGGGAACTGAAGGACGGTCACCGGGCGGTACTCGTTCTAAACGGTGTGGAGTATAAGGGCGAATGGATCCTGGAGTGGGATCAGTTCGGGTATAAGAATGTGATGACATTTACGGCGCTTTCCGACAAGGGATATGCAGTCTGGGGAAGCGGATATGGGGTTCAAGACTGAGACCAAACAATTCAGCATAAAAGGCAGCGCCCTAAGGAGGCAGCTGCCGGAAAGAAGGTGAAGGAATGTTTCCAAGAACAAAGTGGCGCAGGGCGTCGGCTTTCGTGATGGCCGCGGTGGTAGCGGCGGGCGGACTGACGGTGTGGGCCGAGGAAACAAACGAGAAGGTTTCGGCTGACGGAGTAGTCAATGCGGAATCGGCATCCAATTATATCACGGATGATTTTTCCAGTGATATGGTGGAGACCAATTATACCGTTGTCAGCCAGAGCCTGAGCAGCCCTTATTATGAGGGGGAGCCGGTCGTGATCCAGCCGACAGAGCAGTTTCGGGCAGTGAACGGTACCCAGATCGTGCCGGCTGCCGATGGTTATGTGGGGATCGGTGGCAGCAGTGCTGTGGTGCAGTTTAACATTCACGACAGCGGTGTCGTGACCGTGGAGGCGCCCGAGACTGCCCGCTATTATGTCAGCATAGACTATCTGGACGCGGGCAACAGTGTGCTGCCGCTGGAACTTTCCATGAAGGTGAACGGGGAGTATCAGTTCTACGAGCTGCGGGACCTGGAATTCGAGGCGGTATGGAAGGATCCGGCGGAGAAGTCCTACGACCGGTATGGTAATCAGATCGTGCCGATGCCGGATAAAGTGGCGAAATGGCAGACGAAGTATGTTATGGATGCCAGCCACAGGCATTCCAGACCGCTGGCGATCGAGCTGCAGAAGGGCGTTAACGAGCTGGAGATCAATATGATTGAAGGTACCATGCTGCTGGGGGAGCTTCGTCTGACTAGGGAGCCTGTCATTGCGGAATATTCCGGCTCTAAAGAAGCCGAAGGGCAGGAGTTGATTGTGATCCAGGCGGAGGAGATGGCGGAGCGGAACGCCTCCTCGATCCGTGCAGCCTGCGAGTACGATATTGACCTGACTCCTTATGAGGTGGACACGAAGACGCTGAATACCATCGACAACGCTTCCTTCTCCGAGGCCGGACAGAAAATCAGCTATGAATTCGAGGTGGAGAAGGCGGGTACCTACTATCTGGCGATGAATTTCAAGCAGAGCGAGAAGGCAGACTTTCCGGTGTTTGTCAATGTAGAGGTGGACGGAGAGATACCCAACAGCGCTTTCTACAATTATGGATTAGGGTATGCCAAAGGCTACCAGACAAAGACTTTCGAGGATGCAGAGGGCAATAAGCTGAGTCTGGATCTGGAACCCGGAACGCATACGATATCCTTCACGATCTCTGCAGATCCGATCCGTCATGTGCTGGAGGGGGTTGACCGGATCATGGGAGGCGTCAATAACCTGAATCTGGAGATCACAAAGGTTGCGGGCACCAACAAAGATAAATACCGTGATCTGGACATTGAAAAATATATTCCGGATGCCATTGACCGTCTCGAGGAATATGCGGATACGCTGGATGCACTTTGCGAGAGTGTGAAGATATATAACCCTAAAGTGAAGAAGATCGGTGCATTTTCTTCCGCCTCCGTGGCAGCGGAACAGCTCAGGAGTCTGGCTTCCGAGCCGGATAAGCTGGGCTTCCGTATCGCGGAGCTGACGACCAGCACCAATTCCGTTAACCAGTTTTTGGCAAACCTGATCGACAGTCTGAACAAGAATCAGCTGGGGATCGACCGGATCTATCTGTATCAGGAAGACGCCAAGCTGCCGAAGAATGCCGGTCTCTTTGCCTCGACAGGGGCGAGTGTCAAGCGGTTTGCCACATCTTTTGCCTCACAGGCTTACTCGACTTCCAATACGGACGAAACACATCTGCAGGTGTGGGTGAACCGTTCCAGGCAGTATCTGGAGATCATGCAGAAGATGATCGACGAGGATTTTACCGCAAAGACAGGTATTGAGGTGGATCTGTCGCTGATGCCGGACCAGAATAAGCTGATCCTGGCCAACGCCTCCGGGGATGCGCCGGATATTGCTACCGGCATCAACTATGCCGTACCGTTCGAGCTGGGTATTCGGAATGCGGTCAAGGATCTGACGGAGTTTGATGATTTTGTGGAGATCGCGGATCGGTTTGAGGAGGGCCTTCTGGTGCCCGCGACTATCGACGACGGCATCTACGCGCTGCCGGAGACCATGAATTTTTGGGTATTGTATGTGCGGACGGATATTTTCGATAAGCTGGGTCTGGAAACACCGGATACGCTGCAGGATGTGAAAAATCTTCTCCCGTCCCTGCAGATGAGAGGTATGAATTTCTATTACCCTACGGCGGGTATGCTGGCGCTGCGGAACTTCCACGGTACGACGCCGCTGATCCTGCAGAATGGCGGCTCTCTGTATACGCAGTATGCGGGGGACTCCAACCTGACCAGTGAAGAATCCGTGGCCGGTTTTAAGGAATTGACGGAGCTTTTCACGATCTATAACCTGCCCAAGGATATACCGAATTTCTATCAGCATTTCCGGAACGGTTCCATGCCTATCGGCATTGCGGACTATTCGGTTTACAACATGTTGTTGAATGCCGCGCCGGAGATCGCCAACAGCTGGGAGATTCATATGGTGCCGGGTGAAGTGGATGAGGACGGCAATGTACTGCGCTATACTTCCGGTGGTGCAGAGAGCACGGTGATGTTCAGTTCTACGCCGGAACGGGAATCACAGGCGTGGGAATTCATGAAGTGGTGGTCTTCTGCAGAAGTGCAGGCGCAGTTCGGGCAGACGCTGCAGATCACTTACGGCAGTTCTTTCTTATGGAATACGGCCAACAGGGAAGCCTTCTCCATGCTGCCCTGGAAGACGAAGGACAAGGAGACGATCCTGGCACAGGCACAATGGATCAACGAATCTCCCAGACTGCCGGGTTCTTATATGGTAGAGCGTGAGATTTCCAACGCTTACAACTCAGTGGTGGTGGACGGTAAGAACCTGCGGCGGACGTTAGACAATGCGGTCAAGCGGATCAACCGGGAGACGGAGCGGAAGCTGGAGGAATTCGGCTATAACGACCAGAACGGCAATGTAATCATGCCTTATGAGGTTCCGACCCTTGAACGGGTTCAGGAGATCCTCGGTAAGACAGACGGGAAGGGAGGCGAGGACGAATGAGCCAGACGATGGATCAGGCTAAGAATACGGCCGTAGTGCATAGGGCAGAGACCGGGAAGAAGCGAAACAACATAGGCAGGCGGGAGAATGCGAATCCGGCGGCGAAATGGTTTCTGGCGCCGTACCTGCTTTTGTTCGTGATATTCATCATCGTTCCGATGGTGATTGCGATCGGCCTTTCCTTTACTAATTTTAATACGATTGAATTCCCCAGCTTTGCTGGATTCATGAACTATATCAATCTGATCACGCAGGACGAGATCTTCATGCAGTATGTTCTGCCCAACACCGTGGTCTATGTGCTGGTGGTCGGTGTGGGAGGTTATATCCTGTCCTTCTTCTTGGCCTGGATATTGGCACAGTTGTCCAAGGTGCCCAGAACGATCCTGGCGCTGATCTTCTATTCGCCCAGCATGACCAGCGGTGTGGCGATGACGGTGTTGTGGAAGATTATTTTTACCGGTGACCAGACGGGCTACCTAAACAGTATCCTCATGAAGCTTGGTGTGATCACGGAGCCGATCATCTGGCTGGTGGATGTCCGGTATCTGTTACCGATTGTGATCGTTGTAGCATTGTGGTCCAGCATGGGAGTAGGCTTCCTGGCCATGATGGCAGGTATCCTGAATGCAGATGAGGAGCTTTACGAGGCGGGCGCTATTGACGGGATCAAGAACCGGTTCCAGGAGATGATCTACATCACGGTCCCGACCATGAAACCGCAGATGCTCTTCGGCGCGGTCATGGCGGTCGTGAATACGTTCTCCAACGGCGCCATCGGCGTTGCCCTGACGGGAACGAATCCGACACCCGGCTACAGCGCACAGTTGATCGTCAATCATATCGAGGACTACGGATTTATACGTTACGAGATGGGGTATGCCGCAGCGGTATCCGTTGTGCTGCTGTTGATCGTATGGCTGTTCTCGACCATGGCAAAGAAACTGTTTGCCGAGAAAGATTAGAAAGGGGGATGGAAAAATGGCTGGATATAAAGGGAGTAGTATCAATCCCAAAAAATTTGAAAAAGGTCAGATCAAGCTGATCCTGGCGGTATCGCCGTTGGCAGTGCTCATGCTGTTGCCGATCATCTTCATCTTCTGCCATGCGTTCAAACCCATGGATGAGTTGTTCGCGTTTCCGCCCCGTTTCTTTGTCACGAGGCCGACGCTTGATAACTTCCGGGGACTGATGAAGGCATCGCAGACATCGGGGATTCCGATGAGCCGTTACGTGTTTAACTCTCTGGTGGTAACGCTTTCGGATGTGCTTTTATCCATCGTTCTGTCCACCTCCGCGGGTTTTGCGCTTTCCAAGTTAAGGTTCAAGGGGAAAGAGGCCTTGATGGAGATCAATAATATGGCTCTGATGTTCGTGCCGGTGGCAGTGATGATCCCCCGCTATCTGGTGATCAATGCACTGGGCATGACTAACAATTACCTGGCGCATATCCTGCCGCTTCTGGCCATGCCGGTCAGCCTGTTTCTGGTGAAGCAGTTCATCGACCAGATTCCGGATGCACTGATCGATGCGGCGTATATGGATGGCGCAACGGATTTCGTGGTTTACGGTAAGATCATTCTGCCGATGGTGAAACCGGCCATCGCCACCTCCGCGATCCTCGCTTTCCAGCAGGTATGGGCCAATGTAGAGAGTTCTAATCTGTATATGAACGAGGATGGCCTGCGTACCCTCGCCTTCTATATGAATACGCTGGCCAACGCCAACAATACCGTTGCGGGGCAGGGAATTGCAGCGGCGGCAACGCTGATCATGTTTGTGCCGAATCTGGTGATGTTTATCTTCTGTCAGAAGAGCATCATGAACACGATGGCACATTCTGGCATCAAGTAAAGGGGGAAAGAACATGAAAAAGTGGAAATTATATTTGCTGGCTGTTCTTTCTGTGGTGCTTTTCTTACAGCCTGCCATGCAGGCGCGGGCGGAGGTTCCGTACAAGACGTATACCATCGACGGATACGGTTATGTGACGGAGACTCAGACCGCTTATACACCGAAAACAACATTCAGTAAGATCGGGGATCATTCCCTGATACGTCCCTGTGACTTGAAGATCACAAAGGACGGCTATCTCTATATTGCGGACGCAGGCGCCGGTGTGATCTACGTATCCACACTGGAAGGGGAGTATGTAAAAACGATCGGCGAGGGTGAGCTGACGGAGCCTTACGGCGTGTTCGTGACGGAAGATAAGAACGTATACGTGGCGGATCATTCGGGCAAGGTGGTGGTCTTCGACAGCAATGACAATGTGTCGGCGGTATACACGAAGCCCGATCATCCGCTGTATGGCAGCGGCGACTTCAAACCGATCAAGATCGTGGTCAATGCGGGCGGTGACATGTATATCGTCTGCGAAGGTAACTCTAACGGCCTGGTGCAGCTGACACCCACCGAGGGCGGAACTTTCCTGGGATATTTTGGAACCAACTACGCTTCGGTCACACTGCTGCGCATGGTGCAGGAAGCAGTCTTTACCGATGCACAGCTGGCCAAGATGGTCTCAAATATGCCTTCCACGCCGGTCAATGTGGCCATCGACAAACAGGGACTGATCTACACGGTGACACCCGGTGAGGGGCAGTACAGCTTAAAGAAACTGAATATCGCCGGTACGAACCTGATCGAGCCGGATGCCTATGACGGCAAGGAAGCGGCGGTCATCGTGGGAAACCATGACAATGTGTATGTGGCATCTTCGGACGGCTATATTTACGAGTATAACTCGGAGGGCGCGCTCCTGTTCGTGTTCGGCGGCCGTGACGACGGACGGTTCCGTATCGGTTTGTCCAAGAAGGTGGAGGCCATCGACGTGGACGCGCAGGACAATATCTATATCCTGGATTCCGATGCGGCGCAGGTGCAGGTATTTGAGACGACCGAATTTACCAACCTGTTGCACAATGCACTGAATCTATACGAAAATGGACGTTATGCGGAGAGTAAGGAACCTCTTGAGCAGGTACTGGAAATGAACAGTCTGTTCGACTATGCAAACGAGGCTATGAGCCGTTCTTACCTGCAGGAGGAGAACTACGAGCAGGCGCTGAAATATGCGAGAGTATCCAAGGCCTTTTCCGTCTATTCGGACGCGTTCTGGGAAGTGCGGAATACGTGGTTGAGGAACCATCTGATCGAGGCGGCCGGCGTGCTGCTGCTGTTTATCATTGCCGTGCAGCTTCTGAAACTGGCCCAGCGCAAGAAGGGAATCCTCGATCCTCTGATCCGGGCAGTCGAAAAGCCGAGAAACAGCGGCTATTGGCAGCGGTTGAAATATATGACTTACTATATGAAACATCCGGTGGACGGAGCATACGGCCTGCGCTATGAGGGCAAGAGTTCCTGGGTGACGGCGGGAACGCTGCTCGTGCTGACGACTGCCATCTTCGTTATCAATAAGTACTACTGCGGTTTCCTGCTGCGCAATGTGCGGGAGGGCAGGTACACGATCTTAAATGATGTACTTTCCATCGTCGGTGTGTTTGTGGTCCTGACGGCATGTAATTACCTGATGTGCACCATCAACGACGGTGAAGGTAGTTTCAAGCGGCTGTTCTGCGGATTTGCGTTTGCGCTGACTCCTTATATCCTGTTCCAGCCGCTGTGCATCCTGTTGAGTAATGTGATCACCTACAATGAAGTGTTCCTGATCCAGTTCGGGCAGATCTTCATCATGGCATGGACGGTCATCCTGATCTTCATGACGATCAAGGAAGTTAACAATTATACGGTCAAGGAAACCTTTAAGATCATTTTCCTGACGGCATTTACTGTGTTGATCCTGGCGCTTTTGACCTTTATCATCTATGTGCTGTTCAGACAGATCGTGGAGTTCTTTGCGGCAGTGGCAGGAGAGGTGGTGTATCGAATTGGCAAATAAAAAATTACGGATCCTATTAAACAGAGTAATAACTGCCTGCCTGACGGCGACTCTGCTTCTCACGCCGCTGCAGGCTTTGGCGGAAGAGGAAACGCCGGCGGCTGAGAGCGGGGAGGCTGCAGCCGGGGACGCGGCGGAAACGAGTGCCGAAGCTGCCATGGCCCAGGGAGCGGTAGCGGATGTTACGCTTTCTGCGCAGGACAGGAAGGAAGCGCTGGAGGAAGCGATCGTTTCGGAAGACGTGACAACGATCAAAGGACATGAACTGGTGGTGGAAAACGACACCCTGGCCCTGTATCTGTACGAACCGACCCTTTCCCTGATTGTCCGGGACAAGAAGACCGGCGCAATCATGGAGTCTACGGTGCAGGAGAGCGACGGGACGCTGAATACATCTTGGGAGAATTTTATCAAGTCCGGAATCGGGTTCGATATCCTGAACGATGTGAATGAAGAACGGTCAGACCTACTCTCCGCGCAGGCGGACATCGCGGTGACGAAAAACGGCGACGGGTTCAGCGCCCTGGTGGACCTGACCAAATACCAGATCTCTTTTACTGTGCAGGTTGCACTGCAGGAGGACGGGATCTCGGTGGAGATTCCCAACGATTCCATTGTGGAGCAGCAGGAGAAGGTAAAGCTGGGTAATCTCTATGTCTATCCGTTTATGGGCTATACCTACTCCTATGAGCGGGAGGGCTACATGCTGATGCCGGACGGCAATGGTGCGCTGATCTATCTGGAGGATAATGATGGCAGATTCACTTCGCCGTTAACGCTGAAGGTGTGGGGTGACAATGCCGGTGTGGACGAGAGCTATGTGCTGTCGCTTTTCTGGGAAGAGTACCAGACGGTCAACGATGCAGAACCCGTCCTGGCCCCGGTGTTTGGCATGGTGCACACGGATTCTGCGTTCGCCATGCTGGGAATTATCGAAGAAGGTGCGGAGGATGCGAGGATCACCGCCTATCCCAACGGCGCGATCACCAATTATAACTGGGTTGCCCCGCGGTTTACCCTGCGGCGTATCTATAAGCAGCTGATGAGCAAGGAAGGAACGAGCGCAGTACAGCTCCAGGAAGCAAAGCGTGCGCAGTGCGATATCCGGATGCGGTATGTCTTCACCCATGAGGAGCAGGCCGATTACGCGGGTCTTGCCGTTAAGTACAGAGAGTATTTGCTGGAAAAGCTTAGCGCGAAGCAGGATAAGTTCCGGATCCGACTGGATTTCCTGGGGACGGACCGGGAGAACGGCATGATCTTCAAGAAACCGGTGGTCATGACGACGACGGACAATATCCGGGACATATACGATGACCTGCAGGCGGAAGAGGTGACCGATATCTTCTCTATCTATAAGGGCTGGCAGGACGGCGGCATCTGGAGTATGCCGATCTCCAAATACAAGGCGGATTCCAAGATCGGCGGCACGAGAGATCTGACGAAGCTGATGCAGGAAGCGGAGGAGAAGGACATAGAGCTGTATCTGTACCAGGATGCGCTGCGCGCCAATCCGGATACGGTCAATACCACCTTCAACGTGATCAAGAAGCTGGATGAGAGCGTCTATCAGGAGAACACCTACAAGGAGATCTACGAAAGCTTCCGTTTCCAGACACCTGCGCAGGCAGTGAAGAAGCTGAACGAAAGTCTTGCCTCTTATCGGAAAAAGGGAGTAAACAGACTTGCGCTGACGGGTGTGACGAATCATCTTTACAGCTATAACTATAATGGAAAGCAGTATAACCGCAGTGAAAATCTGCAAGTATTTTCCCAGGCGATGCAGGAGGCTTCGGCGGACTTTGATCTGGCGATGGAACAGCCCTTCTCCTGTTACTGGGATAAGACGGACAGTGTTGTGGGGATGCCGGTAGGTACTTCCGATTATATCTTCACGGATGAAGAAGTGCCGTTTCTGTCCATCGCACTAAAAGGCGTGCTGCCCATGTACGCGGACTACACTAACTTCGAGGCGAATAAGAGCGAGTATTTCCTGCATCTTGTGGAGACAGGGATCTTTCCCTCCTACTATCTGACCTGGGAGGATCCGGTGGATCTGTTATATACGAACTCTTCCGACCTGTATACATCCCGCTATAGTGTGTACAGGGACGAGATCATAGACACTTATGACCGGCTGAAGGCTGTCGACGAACAGATCGAAGGCGCCGTGATCGTAGACCGGGAAAGGAATGCCGACGATGTGGCGGTGGTGACCTACGACAATGGGGTGAAAGTCTACGTGAACTATAATGAGAAATCCGTAACATGTGACGGCATAGCCCTGGAGGGCTTGTCCTATAAGGTAGTAAGGTAGGTGAGGACGGATGAAAGAAAATAAGAGAATAGAAAAGCAGGAAACGGCGGTCCGCAGAAGACGTCTGTCGTTAAAGCAGCGGGAAGGCATGATGGGTTATCTGTTTGTACTGCCCTGGGTGATCGGTGTGCTCATCTTCGTTTTGCGGCCTTTGGCACAATCTTTCCATTTCGCCCTGAGCCGTGTGAAGATGACGCCGAAAGGCAGGGAGATCACCTTTATCGGGATCCAGAACTTTACGCAGATCCTACAGGAGGATGAGACCTTCCCCACGGAGCTGGCAGCTTACCTGATCAAAACCGTGATGGCGGTGCCGATCATCGTGGTGTTTGCGCTGATCATTGCCCTGCTGTTAAATGCGAGGATCAAGGGGAAGGGAGTTTTCAGACTGATCTTCTTCCTGCCGGTGATCATTGCCAGCGGCCCGGTGATGGCGCAGCTGGTATCCCAGGGGGCCGGTTCCATTCCGGCGATGAATACTTCCATGATCGAATCGATGATCGGTTTTCTGCCGGGGTTTATCGTCAGTGCGATCATGGGGTTGTTTGAGAACATCGTCATGTACCTGTGGTATTCCGGGGTGCAGATCCTGATCTTCCTGGCTGCTGTGCAGAAGATCGACAATTCTCTGTACGAGGCGGCGAAAATGGACGGAGGGTCCACCTGGGAGTGCTTCTGGAAGATCACCCTGCCGACGATCAAGCCGATGACCCTTTTGAATGTGGTGTATACCATCGTATATCTGTCCAACAATGAACAGAACACCATCATCGAGACGATCAAGAATGCCATGTTCGGCACCACTGGCAGTAAAGGGTACGGATATGCATCCGCGATGGCATGGCTGTATGCGGTGATCGTGACGCTTCTGGTGATCGTCTTCGCGGCGGCGCTGGCTTTGAAGAAGGATGTGTATGCGAAGAAGGCGAAGAGATTCAGAAAAGAACAGAAGAAACAGGAAAGACTGATCAAAAAGATTGAGAAGAGGGGGGAACAATATGAAAAGCAGAAAGCAAAGCGAACTGCAAAAGCCGCAAAGGCCGCCCATTAGGGCAAAGGCGTTGGCAGCCCCGAGAAGAAAGCTTGACAGGTATGCGGTCAGAAAATGGTTTTTTGGTTCCAAGGACACCCAGGGAGTGGGCAAGCTGATCGCCATATACGGTCTGTTGATCTGTATCGGATTCGTCTATCTGTATCCGCTCCTGTACATGATCTCCAAGAGCCTGATGCAGCGGGCGGACCTGCTTGACAGTTCCGTGAACTGGATCCCCAGCGTACTCTATGTGAAAAACTATGTGGATGCGTTCACCAGTATGGATTTTATGCGGACATTATGGCAGTCTGTCGTGATCGCTGGCGCGCCTACATTACTCAACATGGTCATGTGTGCGGTGATCGGTTACGGTTTTGCGCGGTATGATTTTCCGTTGAAAAACGTGATGCTGGGAATTTTGATCTTTTCCTTTATCATCCCGCCGCAGATCACGATGATGCCAAACTATCTGCTGTACAACGATCTGAAAATACTGGATTCCATTAAGGCGTTTTTGCTGCCGGCCTTTTTGGGGCAGGGGATCAAGGCGCAGCTTTATATCCTGATCTTCTTCCAGTTCTTCCGTCAGATCCCCCAGGCGCTGATCGAGGCGGCGAAGATTGACGGATGCGGACATTTTAAGACTTTTCTGCGGATCGCGGTTCCCTCTGCTGCGCCGGCAATCCTGGTAGTATTCCTGTTCTCCCTGGTGTGGTACTGGAATGAATCATACCTGACCCAGCTGTACGTGTGCGGTGTTCTGGGAGACAGTTTCTGGAATACGCTGATGGTTGCCCTTAAAGGTTTTAATGACAGCTATTCCCAGGTGGGAGGCTCCGTGACCGGTGAGGCGATGGGCAGCCTGAATGAGGGGATCAAGATGGCGGCGACCATGCTTTCCATCCTGCCGGTGCTTCTTCTCTACTTCGTCCTGCAGAAGCAGTTCGTGGAGAGCGTGGACCGGACTGGTATCACCGGCGAGTAGTGCGAGAAATATTTGAGATCCCGCAGAGCGGAATCTGTAACAACAAAGAGTGTTTACCCGTCTCTCCTAAGAGGGACGGGAACCTATAAAAAATAAGGAGGATTTATGAGTATGAAATTTGCAAGTATCAAAGGAAAGATTTTGAGTGTACTATTGAGTACGGCAGTGGTGGCTTCCATGCTGGCAGGATGCGGGAGCACTCCGGCATCCACCGGTGGTGATTCGGGCCAGGAACAGAGCGATGAGGCTGCGGAAAGCGGCGACGCGGCAGCAGCAGAGGGCAGCGAGGCATCTGCACTCCCGGAAATGACTACGGACGAGATCGAATTGACCTATATGAACTTCGACAATAAGGTGCTGACAGAATACCTGGCAGAGAAGTTTACGGAGAAGTATCCGAATATCAAGGTTAATGTTGTCTATGTGGCAGCAGGGGAAGAGTATAACGATACGCTGCTGAACCTGGTCAATACAGGGAAGACGCCGGATTGCTTCATGATTCTGGGCAATTGCGATTTTGCGCTTTCCAACAGCCTGCTGGGCGATATGACTGCTTATTGGGAGAATGATCCGGAGAATGAGAATGTACTGCCTTCCATCAATGGAGCGAAGCTTGGTTACTATGGCTCCGACCAGAAGCTGTCCACACCGATGAAGTTTTTCCCGGATGCACTGTATGCGGATATGGCGGTATTCGAGAAACTGAACGTGGCGATGCCGTCTACGGACTGGACATGGGATGAGATGATCCAGGCATTTAAAGATGTAACCTCTCCTGATCAGGGAATCTACGGTTTCAATCAGTTCCACTCTATCGTGACTTATTATCCGGTGGCGGCAGATCCCGAGTGTATCGGTGAGTTTGGATGGAACGGTAAAGAATTCGATCTGACCAACTGGGCGGTAGGCGTGAATGCGCTGGGCGACTTGATGAAGGGCAAATACCGCGCGCCGCAGACGGAAGAGGAGATCGTGGCCTGGCTTGGTTCTAATGAGTGGGCAGGAGCTTCCGGCAAGATCGGTTTCCAGATCGACGCATTCTGGACTTATCTGAACCTGTTCGATACCGAGGAATACAGGAATAAGGGAATCGAATTCGTGCCGTATGCGACGCCTTCCGTAGAAGGAACAAATGCAAAATATAAATTCGGTGTGCTGGATTTCGGCGGCATCTCTTCCGGTACAGAGTATCCCAGAGAGGCATATGAATTGCTGAAATTCATGGGCTGGGGACTGGACGGCTGGAAGGCCAAGATGGAAGCTTACAAGACATTGACGGATGAGGAAGCAGGAGTAGAGATCTGGAAACAATCCATGCCCGCACCGCTGACCATGGACGAGGAGATCTGGACAGATTATCAGTCTACATTCTTCCCTACTTTGAAGAAAGCGGAAGCTGACCAGACAGATAAGGATAAGAAATATGGCCAGTACTTTGACGATTATTTCGATCAGGTAAAACAGGGTGTTATCCCATTCGGTGATTGTCAGATCCCTGGATTTGCAGGATTTGTAGGAGCCGACGGCCCTTATGCCGGTGTGGAAGATTCCGTGTTCAACGGCGAGAAGAATGCCAATGACTGGGTGAGCGAGCTGACGGAGAAGGCGAATGAGTACAACAGACAGGCAATGTCCGACGCAGGATTGACGGCGGCGGAATAAAGTGTGTGTATCTTATACCTGCACCATACTTTCACAGGACATTTGTGTCCGGAAAGAGATGAGGTGCAGGTATGATATGAATACCTGTGGCAACAGCTCTGCGCATTGACTGCGCTGAGCGTACACGCGCCATGCAGCTTGTCTGCATGTGTGCATGTTATACTTGCACCATACTTTCACAAGACATTTGTGTCCGAATGACATGAGGTGCAAGTAAGAGAAATAACATAGGCACAACAGATGTGCACCCTGTAAGAGAGGAGGGGAGTTTCCCCTCCCTCTTTTTCAACTAATGTATACTTTTATGAAAAAAACTTTGGAAATATGTAAAAAAGGGTGCTATGATAGAAAAGAGATGGGAGAACACTATGAGTGAGAGTGGATTAACTTGGAACGAACCCTGGATCGTACAGCGTGCCGATCCATATGTATACCGCCATACAGACGGCACATACTATTTTACCGCCTCCGTTCCGGCTTATGACAGTATCGTGCTGCGCCATGCAGACACGCTGGCGGGGCTGGCAGAGGCGGAAGAGACGGTGGTATGGAGAAAACATAAAA
>OFGO01001633.1_pt1 | contig 15390 bp, 11 predicted proteins | sample 1521761 | NCBI WGS metagenome assembly OFGO01 (sample SAMEA3504128, study PRJEB24116) | mouse gut metagenome | biome: mouse gut; feature: mouse-associated habitat; material: faeces | place: Denmark | collected 2011
CGATCGGATAGTTCCCATCCTCCAGATAACGGGCCAGCGAGTCTTTCCTTTTCAGAAAGTAATTTGCTCCCTTTGCTGCTTTCGATCCATTATCAAAACTCCGGGTGATCCGCTCCATTCCTGCGATCACCTGGTCAAACAGTGGCTTAGACTCCTTCTGCCTCAGTTCATATACTTTTTCCGGGTCATCTTTTTACTGCCGGCTTTCTTCTCCACCTTGTAAAGTCTGGTTATGTTGCCAAGTGGTTCCAACAGGATCTCAAGGGCCGGATTCTCTCTGAGGTAACTCAGCTTTACTTCTGCCTCATCCGGCAGTTTGTTCAATGTCTGGTAGTCTGCCCGGATCTTCACCGCATCATACAGATGGCGCCTCGCATGAGCCATGCAACTCAGATGGACGGCTGCTGTGTAATTGTCGTAGCCTTCAAATCCATCTGACATCAGAGCCTTTTCAAATCCTTCTCCCAGCAGCTCTCGCACGAACTTCTGTTCCCGTGTTTTCTTGAACTGATAAATGACCATCTTCCTGCACTCATGCTCTCCGCTGACCCCGACGATCATATAACAGTTCGTCCTCTTCTGCTCACGACTCACTTCCAGACACTTCAGGACGGTCTCATCCATATGGACCACATCACATTTTCTGAAATCCTGTATCATCCTGTCTACCAGGGCTTCTCCATAGATCTGGGAAGAACGGATCATCCAGCTGGCCATCACACTCCTGGCCAGATTGAATCCTCTTCGCAGCCATCCCTGTTCCTGCCTGTAAAGAGGCAGCCCCATGACTGTTTTCTGCGCAATGATGTGGGACACCAGAGAAGTCGAAGCCATCGTATTCTCCAGAAGCGGTGCTTCCCTGCGGGAAGCAGAGATCATCACAGGCTTTCCATCCTCATCTTCACAGCCTTTTGGGCAGACATAATTATGATCTACTTCCACTTCGACATAGAGACGCTGCGGAACGTATTTGATGGTGCGGTGTACAGTCGGTTTCAACTCCTTCATGGCTGTGCCACATACAGGGCACACCGGGTCTTTGCCTGCTTCCGGATACACATTGATGATCTTTTCAGGGAGTGCTTTTGCTTTCTCCTTCATGGATCTGCGCTTTTTGGGGGATGCCGATCTCTCTTTGCTCACAGTTTCCAGGAGAGCTGATTCATCCATATCTTCGGGAGAAGACGTGGCTGCGATCTCTTCCGCCTCGTTGAACAGGGATATGAAAAGCAGCTCGCTTTTGGAGGCGAAGCGATCCATGGCCGCCTTCTTGTTGATCTGGTCTTTCTGGAACAGATTGTCGGCGAAGAAGAGAGCAGCATCGACCAGGTCATCATGATCCAGGGATTCGAGGCTTTCTTTCATGGATTTGCGGGTGTAGTTCTCGAGGTCAAAAGAAGATAAGAAGTCCATGGGGAAAGTATAGGATAAAGAGGAAAAGGGGCAAACTGATATGCCTTAAATAATTATTATGCTCACAGTTTCAAAAGCGATTCATTTGATATGACTGAAAACTGCAGGAGAGAGCAGGAGGTCTGTCTAGATATATTGTGGTTTCACAGGCCTGAAAGCCCGTTTCTGGTTTATGTCCAGTCCTTCCAGGAGCCAGTCCAGCTGTTGTTGGGAGATCTCCAGGAAAGGATCCAGGGAGTTCATCCGCCATTTGAAAGTGCCTTTGCTCAGCTGCTTGTGAAGGAGCCAGAATCCTGTACCGTCATAATGGAGAAGTTTGAGCTTGTTGTGTCGTTTATTGGTGAAGACGAACATTGCGTTCTGGAAAGGATCCGTGTTCAGGATCGACTGGACGTATGTCCCCAGTCCATCTATGCCCTTGCGAAAATCCACAGGTTCAGTGACCAGGTATAATTGGGAAATATCGTCAAGTCCAGTCATATAAAATCCCTCCATGCAGGTATTGTCCCGCTGTGGAGGGATTTATCATAGATGGGCAATTAACGTCGCTTACAAAAGAAGTGAGGTTTTTCTTTTGTGGATAATGAATGACAGAACCCACTACTCAATTTTAAAAAAAAGCCATGGATAATGGCTTTTTTAACCAGCATACTATGCGAAATCACAAATTCTCTGGCTGTTTTTGTAGTTTGTCCTCTAACAGGCGATTTTCATTTCACTATTTCATGACTTTGTCCATTAGTGATTGATATCCATCAACCACATCATAGACTACGTTCTTACCTGAGATTGCCTTGAAATGTTCTCTGGCGCATTCGATTTTGGATTTTTCGATTTCCCTTAGCTGCAGCGAGTTCATAGAACCCTTCGTTTCAGCCACAAAATAGATGTGTTTGACCTTTCCCTCATAGAAAGCTATTGCCCAATCAGGGTTGTAGCGGCCAACAGGGGTTGAAATGAAGAAAGAATTCGGTAGTTTAACGTACACAGCAACTTCACTGCTGGCATCCAACTCTGTGGCAAACTCCTTCTCATTATCCGAGTCATAGACCAGATGATCAAACAGATGCTTATTGGTCTTTATCGTATTCTTACCCAGCTGCCCTTTGATAGTCGAATCCGTAAAAATATCTGTATCATAAGCCTCATCCAGAAGATCATATGTGATGTGTTGAATGATTGCTGTAGCCTTCTGATCGTTGATCAAAGATGAAGCCTTGATGATGAAATCCTCAGGATTTTGCTTAAACTGGTCGAACGTTTCCGGTTTGATTCCCTGAAGGATCCTGATGATCGTTTTTCTGATCAATCCGGTATCTTCTACGATTTTTCCTACCAGATCATATTTCACCTGGCTGGATGGGGCTGCAGATATTTTTGCTGTTGATGTTCCATTCTTGGAAAATGCTTCTCCAGCTGAAAGCTGATCTTTTGAATCAATTTGATCCATCTGACCAGTCTCAATTTTGAAAAATACTTTGGCCACTTGCAGATGACCATCCAATGCAGCAACGGCTTTTTCTACAAGTTCGTCAGAATCAAAATCTACAGTATAAATCGTTTTCTGGTTGATCTGCTTCCACAGTTTCTTAAATTCTGAAGAGGCCAACTTATTCTTATCTACAAGAAGAGTCACATTATTGGCACGTCCATTTTCCGGAGCTGTAATCCGAGGGTCATATATGGTATCGAGAATCTTGATAATAGAATCTACACTGTCCTGGACCTTTTCAGAAACCTGTATATTTCCGTTGGTCTTGTCAGTGTAATACTTGTCTGTCAGTTTTCCCTCATCATCAATATAACCATTTCGGATCATACTGTTGTTAATGACTCTGGCCAGTTCAGGAGTGATGATTTGCTCGTTGCCTTCCGTGTCCGTGAGCACCCTTCCTGCGAACAGCTCTGCTGTCACAGCTCTTGGCCGGTCAGAAACAGCTTCTGCCATCTCAGTTTGGAGCCCTTTTGCAAAAGAGTCGTAGCTCTCAGAGGCAATCACTGTAAGCAGGTTTACATTCTGAACATCATCTCCAAGCACATTGGCATCCATGCGTTCTCCGTATTCATTTACACAAAGGCGCAATCCCCGACCTACCTCCTGGCGTTTTCGAATATCACTGCTGCTTTGCTTCAGGGTACAGATCTGGAAAACATTCGGATTGTCCCAACCTTCACGTAATGCAGAGTGGGAAAAAATGAATCGCACTGGTGATCTCTTTGGATCACGGTCCAGCAGAAGCTCTTTATTTTTCATGATCAGATCGTAAGCAGAGGTATCTTCTGATACACCTTCTTTTTTATTGATCTTGCCGTTAGTGAGACGCCCTTTTTTATCAATGGAAAAGTAACCTGAATGTGTATTTTCAACAGAAATAGCATCTAAATACTTGGCATATTCGTCCTTATCATCCAACTGTAGTCGAAGTGAACGAACTGCATTATCGTATTCTTCCTCGAACATGTCGGCAAACTTACCATTTTCAGGCTCTCCTGCTTCATTGTAGATTCGGTAATGGTCAACTTCGTCAATGAAAAACAGGCTAAGAACTTTGATGCCTTTATAGAAGAGTTCCTGTTCCCTTTCCAGATGCGTAAGGATCGTTTCCCGAATCTGTATCCTTCTTAATTGATCTTCATCCACTTTACCGACAACTTCTCCGGCATAAAGGCTCAAGCCATTTAGGAATTCTACATGGTTATCTCGACCATCTATTTTTGTTAAGACGAAGCCTTCTTTATATTCTTCCAATCCATTTGAGTAATCGTAGAGGTTATCGCCTTCGTTTATTATTAAGCTTTTTGGCTTAGTCCCATTCTTCAGCTTTACATCAAATTGAAGAGTTGCAGTCGGGTTCTTTTTTGAGACATTTACACTCTCAAGATAGACATAACTATTTGTGGCAGTTGTACCAGATTCCGAGATGCCTTTAACAGCTATTTTTTTTACCAGACGTTGGTTATAAGCCTCAATAGCGTCTAAACGATAGATCATGTTATATGGATCTTTATGTGTGGCTGAATAACGTAGAGTCATCAGAGGATGGAACTCTTTCAATTTCTCCTTGGTCTTCTTCCCTTCAACAGACTGTGGCTCATCAATGATCAAGATAGGATTTGTACTTGCAATCACGTCAATCGGGCGACGGGAGCGGAATTCGTCTAATTCCATATAGATTCGTCTGGCATCTTTACCTGTGGCATTGAAAGCCTGGGAATTGATGATCATGACATTGATTGAACTGTCCGAAGCAAAATGATCAATCTCAGAAAGCTGTGATGAATTATAGATGAAGAACCGAATCTTTTTCCCATATTCTTCTGCAAAATGATCTTGCGTAGTTTGAAAGCTTTTATAGACACCTTCCCGTATGGCTATGCTAGGGACAACAATAATGAATTTGCTCCAGCCATAAGCTTTATTCAGCTCGTACATGGTTTTGATGTAGGTATAGGTTTTTCCTACACCTGTTTCCATTTCAATCGACAGATTATAACCGTTAGAACGATCTGCAAGTTTTTCTGATGGCTTAATTAGTCCTTCCCTTTGAATTCGTCTAATTCGTTCAAGAATGACTTTATCCGTCAAATCTTGACTGATTTTTGCATTGCTCCATCCTGTCGAGTAATCATAATCCTCAATACCGGTAAACAAAGCAGGGGCGTTTTTTCCCTGATCAATCATATATGAGGGAGTTAAATAAGGTTGATTCTTAAAGACATCGACAACAGCTTTTGCTGCATCAGCCTGAAACTTTTGATGCTTGTATTTAAGCTTCATATATAATCACCTACAGTATCTTGACATCAGTATCAGGAGAAAGAAGTTTGAAGATTTCTCCTAGATTAACTCTAGCTGTATCATTTACAAAACTGCTGTCTCTGAATACCGCTCGTAATGGCTTACGCTTTGCTATTTCTCTGACAACCTCCTCTGGAACATTGTCAGCAAAGCAAGCTATAAGTGTATCTTGGTCATAGATATGGACTGTCATTCCTGCAATCTTCTCTGTTTTACAGGATCTCGACAAATCCAAACCCCATTCTAGTAGACAGGCAAAAAGTAAATCGAGGTCAGTTCGTCCTTCCTTAATATTGGAATCGGTTGCTGAAAGGAGATACTGGCTATACTCGTCAGGTGCATAATAAATATCTTTCATATTTGAGGAATCAACGGAAAAACATCTAAAGCCATTAGATTCAAAGTCTTTCTGTTTTAGGATTCTAGTAATACGCTCTTTGCCTAATTCAGATAAATAGTGCTTACGCTGTACAGAGTCTAGGAAATCAATTTGTCCTTCTATTTCTTTTTTTAACTCACCTGTCGCCTTTTGCAGACTGAGATCTAAATCTTCATCTATTTGGACCACTATAAATTTTCTTCTTGCGGATTCCTTTCTATTTAAATCGAGAACGGCGTGAGCAGTAGTACAAGATCCAGCAAAGAAATCCAAAACTATATCATCTTTATTCGTAGTAAAATCTATTAATTGTTCAAGAAGCCTAACTGGTTTCTTTCCATTGTTATAAGCAACTCCGCCTTCTTTACTTATATTTCCCATATCTAAATAGAAGCCTGGCCACCAATCTCCTCGAATTGTAGTTGGCCCATATGTCCTATAGAAGTCGTCAGCGTAATTCAGCTTTTCGCTCAAGCGTATTCTTTGTTTTGTTCTACCATTTTTGTCTAGTGTGACTAAATAATCACGTTCTCCAGCAAAATATTGATATACTCTTTCGGAAATCATATTCCTTTTGAAATCTGAATCAACTTCTATCGAATCATGCATACGAACGATAAAATCAGCGTTTGTATCTATAAATTTCTTGACCTTCTCAGACTTAGAATAATAGTCCTTTAGCTTGGTTGAAGATAGCTTTCCCTTTTTATCAGTAAGTGAAAGAGCCTGTAATTCTTCTAATATATCAGATTCTTTAGATAACACATCTATCAAACTATTTTCTATATAAGTATCTTTGCTTATTGGAGTAAGAAATAGATTGTAGTGATTATCATATCCAACAGGATCAAGTAGTGGCTTTCGGCCAATTTCCTTATGACCATCTTTAGAATATACAAGTATATACTCAGTATTCTTAACAAGGTTTCCCGCCTTTGCAGCCTTTACCTTATTGCCCTGCACAGTTGACATTTGAACATGAATAATTGTAACAAAACTGTTCTGTCCAAATACCTCATCGCAGATCTGCTTCATTGAAGCGACTTCATTATTATCAATACTTATGTAAATTACGCCGTCCTTGGTCAATAAATCCCTAGCTATCAATAGTCTAGGATAAATCATTGAACACCAATCCGAGTGATATAAAGCATTAGATGTTGAATTATCCCTTGTGAAATTAATATTTCCATTCTCGTCATAGTAATTGGCACTTACTGCGTAATCATTAAAACCCATTTTATACGAATCAGGATAAATGAAGTCATGACCCGTATTATATGGGGGATCAATATAAATCATTTTTACTTTTCCAAGGTAACTTTCTCGAATTAGTTTCAGAGCTTCTAGGTTGTCTCCCTCAATAAAAATATGCTCCGCTTTATCCCAGTTAATACTCTCTTCAACAGAAGGTCTCAACACTTTTCGAAGGGGTCGCAGGGCTTCGAGCATAGACTGTCGCTTACCGGGCCATGTAAATTCATATACTTCTTTCTCCTCAGTTAGCGCATCACCGAGAATATTCTTCAATTTCTCAAAGTCAACAGCCTTTTTCACCCCCCCGGTTATCTTTAACTTCAGTAATGATACTTGGGAATAACTTTCCTAATTCTTCTATGTTTTTCTCAGTACTGTTTTTTGTTTCTAACTGCATTTTTTTCATAATTTGCTCTTTCATAGGACTCGATTCTTAAATAACCTTGACTTCTGTTTCGGGCGAAAGAAGTTTGAAAATCTCAGTTGTATTTACTTTCTCAGCATCAGTTCCGAAACTGCTATCCCTAAACACAGCACGTAATGGTTGTTGGGACGCTATTCTTCGAATCACTTTCTCTGAGATGCTATCACCAAAGCAAGCAGCAAGATCGTTAGTCCCATATTTGTAAACTGTGTTACCATCTATAACTTCTGAATTGATAGGCTTGTCCAATTCCAAACCCCATTCAAGTAAGCATCCAAATAGGAGATCTAAATCCGTACGGTCGTCTTTGATATTTGTTTCCACACTACCAATAAGACTCTGCTGATATGTATCTGGGGAATAAAAGACATCTTTCATGTTTGAACTATCCAGTTCGAATACACGAAGTCCAGTATTATCATTTTTTAAGAGGGATTCTTCTCCATATAGTTTCTGTATTGCTTTTGTTATTCTATCAATTCCAATATCGCATATACTTTTGTAGCCAGCCTGATATGCTTTACTCTTGCCATCAATTTTCTCAGGTAACTGAACGAGAATATACTGAATATTCTTATCACTCTCACGATTCATTTCCATTACAGCCTGGGCGGTTGAAGCCGACCCTGAGAAAAAATCGAGCACTATCGAATCGTTTTTTAAGTTCGCCAAAGTCATGAGTCGTTTCAAAAGTCTAACCGGTTTTGGGCCCTCGAAATAACCTCCTCCGAGTAAAGAAGCTACTTCTTTTGCTCCCTCTTGACTGTGCCCTACATCCTTGTAAAACATTATTGAGGTTGGAGCCATCCCATCAAATTTCAGTTCGTTCAAAAATCTTTTAATTCTAGGGGTACCATTACCATCTGGACCAAACCAAATCCTGTTATCCTGGAGTCTCTCCAAAAATATTTTTTTGGAGAGCCTCCAGCAGCGTCCTGCTGGAGGCTCTACCACCCTGCCGGAAGGCAGGGTAATAGGATAATCGGATTCAACACTATAGGTTTTTACAGACATATCACTCGACATCCATGGACCTCTAGGATCATTATCAGGATTTTGGTATCGTGCATTGGCTTCTTCCGTTCGAGGAAGCCTACCGATTTTAAACTCACTAATGTTTTTTGCATACATCAGTACATAATCATGGCTATTTGAAATATATTTAGCATCATTTTTTGGCGAAAATGCCCTTTCCCAAATAAGTTGTGCAACGAAGTTTTGCTCACCAAAAACCTCATCACATATTTTCCTAAGGTTCTCCTGCTCGTTATCGTCGATACTGATAAATATTACCCCATCTTCCTCAAGAAGATTTCTGGATAGAATCAAACGGGGATAAATCATTGAGCACCAATCCGAGTGAAATCTACCGTTGGTTTCAAGGTTTTTTAGCAACCTTTCGCCGTCTTCTGATATAGTTTTGCTTTTTTCTTCAAACCGAGCTTTTGACGATTCAAATGAATCCATATAAATAAAATCGTGACCTGTATTGTAAGGAGGATCAATATAAATCATCTTGATTCTATTTAAATAGCTTTCTTGTAAAAGCTTCAGAACATCAAGATTATCCCCTTCAATATACAGATTCTTAGCATTCTTCCAGTCTACACTTTGCTTAAGTGATGGACGTAGTGTTTTCCTGATTGGTGTATGTGCTGCAGCTAATGCACTCTTTTTTCCTGGCCAGGTGAAGCTATAGGTTTCTCCACCTTCCACAATAATTCCAGAGAGCAATTCTTTTAATATTTCGAAGTCAATTGCCTTTCTAATTTTTCCTTCCGCATCATACGATTCTGTAAGTACCTCTGGAAACAAATCAGAAATCTTCTGTACATTTGAATTGAATAGATCACGAGACTCCATCTTCAGTTTTTCCATTTTCTAGTTTTTTCAATTCTTCCTTAAGGTTCCTCAGTTCATCATTGAGTTTGACCTTCTTATTGAATTGCTTCTCCTTCCTCATTTTTGCTTGTAATTTTTCAATTCGCTTTTTTAGTCTATTAAGATCATCAGTCTTGATAATTGATTCTTTAAGGCTATCATCGTCATTATTAGTTAATTCACTTCCTGCAATCTCTCTAACCAGATTCTCGTAAACCTGATCTATATTTAGTCCCTTCAAGTTCAGACTATATGAACCTTCAGACAACCAGTCCGTGTGAAAATAAGTAACTACTTTATAAGGCGAACCAGTTGCATTCTGAGCCTCCTTGAAAGCCAACCATATTTGAATCTGCTTTTCATGATGGAGTATGAAAACAATGGGATAAGGAATAGCCCGATCAATGAGCCTCAATATCTTCTCATCAAAACTCTGAGCAATCAGTTGTACCTCAAACACCTCAATTTCCGTTATCTTCTCACCCTCTGCAATATTTACAGTTGATGGAGAGATTTTATTCCGCCAGATAATATTCTTGATCTGGTCTACGAAAAATCGTTTGATTTCTGCTGTGACTTCCAGCTGTTCATAGAATTTCTTTTTAGGGATACGTTTGTTAAATTCTGTCGATTTTGGAAGGCCTAGCATCAATCATCCTCCTTTTTTATAATCAGGAAGCAAATGAGTTCAAAATCGTCCAATCCGCTTACTTCTGAAACCAAAGCAGATGTCCCCCCTGTTGAAAAAAGGCTGTCCAGATCACTTTCTTCTTTTACATCAATGATCGAACTTATTGATTCATTGAGGAGCATAGAAATCTCAGACATATCTTTTCCATCGTCCGTCTCTTCATTGACTCTTTGACAGAGTGACAGAACTGGCTCACTTTTGTTCTTGCAGAGAAGCCTGATTCTATCCAATAAACTTTTCGGGCTCAGATAATCACAGATGACTTCCCCATCTGTGCTTATATAAACCATGTAATAGGGATGGATCCGATTCCTGTTATCCACATTCATACTGTTATTGATATTCCGAAGTATGAAGATCACACCTTCTGGATTGTCGTCATCTGCAGGTACGACTGCATTAAGGCCAAAAGGCTTCGTCTCAAGGTCCGGATGGGTTTTCGAATACTCCAGAAGATCCATTCTGAATTCATTCAGCCCTAAATCCATAATTGAAACACCGCTGGACATATCTTCTATATCGACTACCTCTTCCTGAAGTTTCTTCAGTTGCTGTTTTCTGTACTCGAGGTCGCCCTTTTCTTCTTCATTGATCAAATCGTCATCACCAGTAGACGTTAATATAGATATCTTCATTCTGGTCTCAACTCTGGATTTCAGATTGATATAATCATCCAATTCCATGTCCGGCCAAAAGTTGACAAGCTGGATCAATTCATTTCGACTGCCGATACGGTCTATACGACCAAATCTCTGAACTATCCTGACAGGATTCCAGTGTATGTCATAATTTACAAGATAGTCACAGTCCTGCAGGTTCTGTCCTTCTGATATACAGTCAGTAGCAATCAAGATATCGATCTCATCCGTGGATCCGGGCATGAGCAGATCCCTGTCTTTGGATACAGGTGAAAAACAGGTCAATACATTGTTCAAATCGGCTTTCAACCCTTTTATCGTAGATTTTCCCTCAACTGAACCGGATATCATGGCTGTATTCAGTCCATACTTCCGTTTCAATATGGGTGCAAGCTGTTCGTAGAGATACTGAGCTGTATCTGCAAATGCTGAGAATATCAGCATTTTTTTATTTCCAGGATTAATCGGATGGGTGATCTTCTCTTCTATCAGACATTCAAGAGTCAACAGCTTTAGATCATAATCCGGGGTTATATCCTGAATCATTGATTTCAATAATTCCAGAGTCTCTTGATCCTTCTGCAGCTCTTCCCGCCAGGATAAGTAATCCATATCACGGAGGTCGATATCGACCTTTCCGCCTACCGTAAACAGGTCCTCATTCGTGTCATCTATATCGAAGTCAAAACCTGGATCTGAAGATAATTCCTCTATTATATTTCCATAGCCGGAGGCTTCAAATCGATTAATCTTCTCAATACTTCTATTGATTAGGCCGAGAATCTTGCTGACTGTCAGATAAAACGAATGAACCGAGCTTTCCAATCGTTTTAGAAGATTGATGCTCATCAGCCTTCTGACACCCTGCTCTCGTCCTCTTTGAGTCAGGTTGTTACTGCCTCCCCCGGACAGCTCAGAGTACTTCTCTAACCGGCTTGGGAAGATAAAATCAGAAGGTGTATATATACTGAGCTGCAGTTGATTCAGGATCGCATATATTTCTGAGTAATTGATTGCATTAACTCTGTTGGTGAGGCTTGGTCTCTTGGAAATAGGTTTCAGGCGTGTGGGAAATTTCCCTATCGCATTCGTGTCATAGTACTTCTCAATGTGCTTCCTGGACCTGGCTATCGTTACGCTGTCTAGTAGCTCAAAGAAATCAAAATCCAGCATTCCAAGAAGAGCTTCGGTAGTTCTTGCAGATGCCGGTAGCTTGCTCCAGCTTTTAAAAGCTGTTTGAGCCTGAGTGAATATTTCGTCGATTGATTTTTTGGTGTCAAGTTTTTGATCTATGAGTTCGGTATCTCCCTCATATGCCAAAGCCAGCTGGTTTTTCAGATCCTTGAAGTTGTTGTTGACCGGAGTTGCACTCAACATAAGAACTTTAGTCCTGACTCCCGCTTTGATCACTTTATCCATCAAACGCTGATAGCGACTCTCCGTAGTCTTGCTGTGAGTCCCCATCCCATTTCTGAAATTATGGGATTCATCAATAACTACTAGATCGTAGTTGCCCCAGTTTAATCTTCCAAGATCCAATCCATTGGAGTAACCGGTTTTCCTTCCCAGATCTGTATGATAGAGGACATCATAATTGAGTCGATCAGCTGCTATGGGATTGTTTACGTAATTATCTTTGTATGTATTCCAGTTAGCAGCCAGTTTCTTCGGGCACAGGACCAGTACACTCTTGTTTCTGTTTTCGTAATACTTGATCACTGACAAGGCAGTAAACGTTTTTCCAAGACCAACACTGTCTGCAAGGATGCATCCATTGTATTTTTCAAGCTTGTTTATGATTGCCAACGCTGCATCTTTCTGGAAATCATAGAGCAAATTCCAGACCTTGCTTTTTTTGAATCCTGTAGCCTCATTGGGTAAGTCATCCTCGGATATATCTGTCAGAAACTCATGAAAAATATTGTAAAGGATAACATAGTAAATAAATTCAGGTGAATTCTCCACATATGCAGAAGAGATACTCTGCACAACCTCATCCGTCACATCCTTGACTCGAGATGTATCATTCCAAAGCAGATTGAAATTCTGCAAATAAGTCGTTGAAAACGGAGTGTCTACTTTGGTTTGGGTATTAAATACTATGCCCCCTCTTTCACAGCCGAGATCGGTAGTGGAAAAGGCATTAATAGGAAAATAAGCAAGGTCTTCTTCACCGGGTGGTGAGACGACTATATTTCCATTACAGATTTCATTTCCTACCATTGTTTTGAATCGACACTTTTTTCGGATCCATTCAGCACATTCTTTGGCAATGGCTTTCTGATTCATCTCATTACGGAGTTTTATCTCATACTCTGTCCCATACAATGACCGTTCTCGATTCAGTTTCGGGATATAGAATTCCCGTTCTTCTTTCTTTATCTCATCCTTTCCATCTCCACGAGTAAACGTGGGTGATGTAAATATGAAACGCAACTCTTCGATCTGATTCAGTTCTTTTTTTAATTCACGATAGGCATATATCGAAAAGTAGGCTGCAGCAATAGACACCTTGCTGCCCTTTTTAATTGTTGTCTTCAAGTCATCCTTCAGGAACTCATTGACATTATCTATTTGCTTCATTTGCATGGTCATAAATTTCTTCCCTCATATTTGCAAATACTCATTAAATATAATTCTGACAATCTTATAACTCGATAGCAAGAACATTAGTGCCGAATAATTAATGCTTTAGTGATTGGAAACCAAATGCTGAACCTCACATCCTCACCAGATTTGGCGGCCATGTGTCTATAAAAAGACTTGGCTACGAGAAATAAATGATTCTTATCCAGTGATTGTAAATAACTGCCAAACCCATGTTTATAGGACGCAAGTTATTTCTTAATTTTTGTGGCCACAAATAATTGATGAATTCACGGTAGATGATATATTGGAATTAGCTAGTCCATAAGAGTTAGGTGATAGATATGAGAGGAAGGCCTAAAAAAGATGTCACGCGAGATATTGTTTACAAGGTTCGTTTGAATGCAGAAGAAAGCCAAATGCTTACACAAGCCAGCGAATGGACTGGACAAGCAAAATCTGCGGTTTTTCGTAAAGCGCTACTTGACTACTATAAAACTGTTGAGGCTAAAGAGGTCATAGCAAGTAAAAATTTGGAAGTAGCTGGATGGCCAGCAGATCACATCTGTATTCAACGATTAATAAAGTGCCCTTATCCAGACTGTAATGAGGAATTTGTTGTGGATTTCGCTAATTACAGTACTCAGCAGAATTCTGCTGGTCCAATGGGAGAGCGATGTGAGCACATATTTAATACTTCAGACATCGAATGTCCAGAGTGTCACCGTCATGTGCATACTATCGGCGTTATATCTGAATACCCTATTGGAACATACGAATATGAAAAAATCACGATTCAGGAGGATGTAGAATGAAAAGCGAAATCATTGAAGTACCAGACAACGCATGTGTTCCCTCTGAGGAGATCTATCTCACAAACTCCGAGCCTGTTTCATATTCTCCCCTGAACAATATCCAGGCAGGTCATGTAGTGGACGAACTGTTAGCTTCTGCAAAGGACAATCGTCTTAATACTAAGCGCGCTATTTCGGCAGATATTGCTGCAAGCGAAGATCTTAGGAGTCAGAACAACCTTGTAATTACTTGCTGTAAACAAGAGCTTCAAAGGAAAGACTATTCTAAGGAGGACTACCTTGAAATTATGCAAATAATGGATAACGCTCGGCAGTCAACAGAGAATGAGATTAATTCTTCCCGTGAATTTCAAAAAGAACTCATAGTGGAATCCAATAAGGCATCTAGTAAGGTCATAGAACTAGGAATTGCATTGCTAATCGGTGTTGCAATCGGTAAAGTCACCCAAAAGAACTAAGCATACTATTTGTAATATAACTACGCTTCTGAGTCAACGCGGTTCAGAAGCATTACTTTCTCATAGATGTTATATTTTATTTTTGACATTCTACTAGAATATAATTTTGATTTTCTTTACTCTTGCCACATATATGTGGCTTTTATGGTTATGTTATTTTATCCCTCTAGATGCCTTATGCAGCTATAATTATTATGTTAATATAGAGGACCGTTTATTTTCACATAACATCTGGTCATGGAGGATCCAATATGATATATGGCTATGCCCGAGTATCCACTCCGCAGCAAAGCATTGAGCGCCAGATCCGCAACATCAAAGGTTTTGATCAAACTGCGACAGTCTACCAGGAACACTTCACGGGGACTACCTTGGAAAGACCTGTGTTCAAAAAGCTGCTGAAAAAGTTGAAATCCGGAGATACTGTTATTTTTGATTCTGTTAGTCGTATGAGTCGCACCGCCCAGGAAGGATTTGACCTATACAAACAGCTCTACTCAGAAGGAATCTCGCTGATTTTTCTGAAGGAACCATATGTAAACTCCGATAATTATAGAGAGGCTCTTCAGAAAGAGCTTGCGGCCACTGGCAATGAGATTGCAGATATCTACATCGAAGCTACCAATAGAGTTTTAATGATCCTTGCTGAGCGTCAATTCTTCCAGGCTTTCGAACAATCAGAAAAGGAGGTCATAGACCTTCAGGAAAGAACTAGAGAAGGAATGATGACAGCTGCAGCAAATGGTAAGCAGATTGGTAGGAAGCCTGGGACCCGGCTGATTACGAGCCGAGTCAAGGAAGCACTGACCATAATTCAAAAGGTGAACCGTTCATTCGGCGGGACTTTAACCGACAAGGAGACAATTGCTCTTGTGAATCTGGATCCACACACCTTTTATAAATATAAGAAACAGTTGTTGGAGTCTTAGCTCATCAGATGAACCGAGCTTTAAAAAGACCTGGAAAATGATACCAGGTCTTTTTTGAATAATACTTTACTTGATAGGCTACGAAGCTCAGTAAAGCTAAGCTGCAACCAGTTGTTTCTG
>OFGO01001636.1_pt1 | contig 15369 bp, 10 predicted proteins | sample 1521761 | NCBI WGS metagenome assembly OFGO01 (sample SAMEA3504128, study PRJEB24116) | mouse gut metagenome | biome: mouse gut; feature: mouse-associated habitat; material: faeces | place: Denmark | collected 2011
GAGAGGGCTGCCATAAGTAGGCAGCCTTCTCCAATCTTCTCCATAAAATATAAAACACTTATATATAATATATATTTCCGCCGGCTTCCGGGCTCACACGAAGCCCTACCCGAGAAGAGGGGGGGGGGGGGGGAGAGAAGGGGCAGACTTGCAAACAGAGCGTAACGCCGCGAGTGGCAGCCTGCCGAAAGGAGAAGCGGAAAACGGGGAATGGGGAGCGAAATAAGGATCGAAAAACGGAAAGCGGGAAACAAGAGAGAGAAAAACGAAGATCGAAAAACAGGAAGCGAAACACGAAAAGGAAACCGATATAGATATAATATTAGTTACCAATTATCATCGCGTACATGAAAGACATCGGCCGATTGGCAGCAGGTACATTTCCGTTCGGGCACTGCTGCCCGGTTAAAAGCATGTCCGACTTCGCACGCGCCATTGCATTTCGTTAGACCATACTCCGCTTTACCGCTTGCAGACATAATATCCTACTGTCGGCAAGCGAGGATGCAGACCGCATGAACTGCGCGCCAAAACGCTATCGAATACATCGCTTCCGAAATGCGCAAGCCGCGATCCCGGCATGCCCGAAGACCTGGGCAGCAGCAGCGGCAAGCTCGGTTTATGCTGCATAATTGCATATTAATGCCGATATGCAGCATATAAGGGGAGTTGCATATGCAAAAAAATAATCTATTGCACGCAATACGAAAGATTACGCAACCGCAACGAAATCAAATATTTTGCAAGCCTCTAAATCTAAAAAGCGAATTGCATAAAACAAAATGTTGAAAAATATCTAAAAAAATCATCCCGATTTATTTTGCATGGGGGAGGGAATTTATGTACCTTGTAGTGTCACTTCTAAAAAACTTATGTATTATGAAGAGAAAACTACTCTATCTGTGTCTGTCGACAATGGCGCTATTCGCCGCCTCATGCGACAAGGATCCGAACGAAAATCCCAAAGGAGCAATCGTTCTTGCCCAAGGACAAGAATCTCGATTGACTGTCGAGAGCTCGGCATCCCAAGCCACGATCGCCTTCAAGGCAACTCTCGACTGGTCTGTCGAGCTCGCATCCGACGACTGGATCGACGTTGCGCCGCAGAGCGGCAAGGCGGGAGACTGCACTCTGACAGTGAACATAAAGGAAAACGCAGACAGCGAGTCCCGAAACACAGCATTCGATATAGTTTGCTCAAATGCGCGTCAGCCGATCGAAATCGTACAGGCCGGCCACGAGGATGACGGCGAATACGTATATATACCCGATCTGGTATTCAACGCATACTGCATAAACAGCTTCGACAAAGATCGCGACGGCAAGCTGTCGCTGGCCGAGGCCGAAGCCATAACCGAAATAGATTGCAGCAATCAGGGCATCAGCTCGCTTACCGGCATCGAGAAGATGACAAACCTGCGCTCGGTCAACTGCCGCTACAACACCATAAACGGCGTGATGTCATTCGCCGGCATGACGCAGCTCGAAACCGTGATCTGCGACCACAACCTATTCGAGAAACTCGATTTCAGCGGTTGTACGGCACTCAAATCGGTTACGGCCAACGACAACTATAAGATCGCCGACGACGGCTATACGTCGATATTCTCGCTCGAAGAGATCGACCTTACGGGCTGTTCGGCACTCGAAGAGATCGACCTGACCGACAATATCCTGACCGAACTCGACGTAACGGACTGCGTGAACATGCGTTCGCTGAACTGCCGCTACAACCGCATAAAATCGCTCGATGTGAGCAAATGCACCAAACTAAGGGAGCTGAGCTGCCGCACCAACCAGCTCTCGGGCATCCTCGACGTAAGCAAGTGCCCCGAGCTAACCTATCTGGCGTGTTACGAGACCAAACTATCGGGCATAAATCTTACGGGATGCGCCGAACTGGTAAAATTGGAGGCATACCACACCGACATCGAGTCGATCGATCTGTCGAACTGCACCAAGTTGGAACATCTGTCGATATTCAGTACATATCTGCATTCGATAGACGTGAGCGCATGTCCCGAGCTGGTGGAACTGGACATAGCATTCATAGGCAACATCGACCGTCTCGACCTATCGAACAACCATAAGCTCGTGACACTGTCGGCCAATAGCAATAGCATTGCGCAGATCGATCTCAGCCCCTGCCCGCTGCTCCAAACCGCAAAGCTGGACAATAACCGTATAACCGACATCGACACTTCGGGACTCGGCGCATTGACCATCCTGTCGCTGAACAACAACCAGATCGAAAGCATCGACCTGTCGACCAACACCGCATTGTCGCAGATATCCATCAACAACAACCGACTGACATCGCTCGATGTCGAGGCATGCCCCGACATTCTGCACATCAATGCTGCGGGCAACCGTATAGCCTCGTTCGCGTGCCGGAATTGCGCCGTTCTGCGCTACATCGACTTGGAAAACAACCAACTCGAAAGTCTCGATCTTACCGTAAACAAGAATCTGATCGAGATTTATCTGGGCAACAACAGGCTGACTAACATCGACATGCGCGGTCTCGGCGCATTGGTCGCATGCGAGCTATTCTCCAACCAATTGGAACGACTCGATCTTTCGGGCGCCGCATCGCTCGACGAGCTGCACATCTACAACAACAAACTCGCCTACCAGAGTTTCTACGGTCTGCGCTCCCTGCGCTACGTCGACATTCGCAACAACTGCGTCAAGTCGCTCGACCTGAGCGGCAACACCGCCATGAATTTCCTGTTCGCCACCGAGAATCCTTCACTCGAAACTGTGCATATCAACGAAGGCGCAGCATACAGCGCGCTCGAAGTGGCCGAGAATGTCAAGATATACTACCGCGTCGCGAGAGAGTATAACGACGTAGGCGGCACGAGCTGGGGTGATGACGAAGTCGATCCCTGGAAGAAATGAACGAACGCATTATGGTTAAACATTAAAAAGAAGCGAACATGAAATCGACATACAAATTATTGCCGGCTGCGATGCTCTCTCTGGCAGCATGCAGCACACCGGCAGACGACGACATACAGCCCGCAACGCGCACCGTCACGGTCAATCTCGTCCCGCAGACACGCACTACGATAGGATACGAAGGCTCGGACGTATCGCACCTCGAATGGTGCGACGGCGACAATATCGCCTACGCGACCGATATTGCAGGCGACACGTTCCGCAAGGCGGTCGTCGCAGCAAACGCATTCAAAGCCGAGATACCCTCTAATGCGACATCCGACAACACGATCGTCGCACTGTGGCCTGTGGCCGAAAACGTCGGCAAGACGCTTGCAGAGGCCACGGTAAGCCTTGCCGCCGAGTCGACACAGACGGGCGAGAAGAGCGGATTCGACGGCAGCCTGCTGCCCATGTACGCCCGCGCAGAGATCGTCGACGGCAATATCGACGCCGAATACTGCACTATGGCCTCGGTGGTACGCTTCGCCGTCAAGAACGGTTCGCAGCCCGGCGAGGTGCTGAAATCGGTTACCCTTGCGACCGACCAGAATATCGTCGGCAGTTTCCACGTCGACCCCACATCGGACAAGGGCTTTGCTTTCAGCGGCGAGTCGAACAGTGTAACGGCAAACATCACGGCACCCGAAGGAAAGATCGCGACGCTGGACGAAGGCGAAACGCGATACGCATACGCAGTCGTTCCGAAAGGCTCATACACGGGGGTTACCGTAACCGTCCGCACCGACCTGGATACATACGTATTCCCGGACGGAGCCATGGATCTCTCGCGCGAGGACCGTGCGCTGTGGCGCGTCGAGCTGGATCTGACCGCTTCGACGCAACTGCCGCCCGAGCAATATTTCACTCGGGTTACGAGCGCCGACGAGATAACCGACGACGGCACTTACCTGATCGTAACGGCCGAAGCACCGTACTACACTCCCGGCGCTCCGTCCAAGAGCGATATATCTTACCTGACTCACGAACCGGTCACGGTAACCGACAAAGGCATCCTTAAAGACGAAAACACGCTCATCTTCGCGTGGAACATACATAAGGATCCGGCTACCGGGGCATACGAATTTTACAGCCCCTATAATGAAAAATACATCAGGGTGCCCAACAGTTGGAGCCGCAACTATGCGCACATATATCTCAGACCCGAATCTACATACAAGGATCCGGGAGGAGATTACCTGTTCAATATCGATCCGGGATCGGGCACGACCATAGCGCACCGCAACACGCAAGAGAATACCGAAATGTCCGGCGCCGGTCTGAAATTCTACTCTTCGGGCTCTACCAAGATGTTCTGCGTATGCCGCACCGTATGCGGCGATGCGGCGCACGACGTCGACATCTACAAGCTGCGCGACTAATACCGCAGACTGCTGCGCAACGGCAGCATAAGCCGCTGCACCGATGACAATCGCCCGGGATTTCTCCCGGGCGATTCGTTTACCGAACGGCAGACTGCATGCCGGCGGGCGCCGCGCACATCCGGCAAAGCCTCAACGACGAACAAATAGCCTATTCCTGCCCCGGCGAGCCGCCGCGCACAATCGCGACCGTATCGGCCGCAGGGACCGTGTCCATATCCGAGCGCGCTTCCACAGCAGCAGCGCCCGAGAACAGCACCGAGCGATACTCGCCCCTGTGCAACACCGTAAAGACGATGACTGCAACGACCGCTGCGGCGAACAATAATCCTATAATCCTCTTAATCATGTTTCGACTGTTGTTTATCTGCCGTCTGCGCAGCTGCGTCAGCTCTGCCCGAACTCCGCTTGCGCGACAGCTCCTCGACGGCACGACGCGCCACGGGATCGACGGCATATATGTTGGCATAGAATCCTACATCCTCCAACGGCGTGTTGCGTCCTATGTATGCGCGCAGCTGCGACTCGATCAGATTCCGCGACACGGCAATGTCGCGGTAATCGGGCTCGACGCCGCGGGCGCGGGCGTAAGCGACGAAGTCCCCGATAAGATCATACCCCGACAACATATCGTCGAGCTCCTCGACCGTGCGGATCGAGTTGATTTTCTCGCGATGGCGGTCGCTGAAATCGAGCGTATAGCGATATAGTATATTTCGCCCCCAGACCTCGGTATAGTATCGCGACATGCCGGTCGTATCCATCGGAACGAATATATCGGGCATGATACCGCCGCCGCCGTATACGGTACGTCCCCCGGGCGTGGTATAGCGCAGCGAGTCGGCGAAACGGATCGAGTCGGCCGAGAAGAACTCGTTATTGTAGAATCGGTTGACCATATCCATACGGTACGACTCCTCGTCGCCGTTGACATAAGGCTTCTGTATAGATCGCCCCGTCGGGGTATAGTAACGCGCCACGGTAAGACGCACGGCCGAGCCGTCGTCGAACGGTATCTGATTCTGCACCAACCCCTTGCCGAAGGTGCGGCGACCTATGATAAGGCCGCGGTCGTTGTCCTGCAACGCTCCGGCCAGAATCTCGCTCGACGATGCGCTCCCCTCGTCCACCAACACGGCCAGATCGACGTCCGTCGCACGGCCGAGCCCGTTGCTGAACTCCTTGTTGCGATGCCGCCTCCGATCTTCGGTGTAGACTATAAGACGCCCCTCGGGCAGGAACTCGTTGGCTATCATTATCGCCTGGTCCAGAAAACCTCCCGTATTGCCCCTCAGGTCGAGTATCAGACGCTTCATGCCCTCGCCGCGCAGACGTGCCAGCGCCCTGAGCAGCTCGACATGCGACGTGCGCGAGAACTGCGCCAGACGCACGTAACCGATATGACGCTTGCGGTCGAGCATAAACGCCGCATCGATGCTGTGCAGCTCTATGGCATCGCGCACTACCTCTATCTCGACCTCGTCGCCGATGCCCTGACGGCTTATCGACAGACGCACGTACGAACCGCGCGGTCCGCGCAGACGCTTTACGATATCCTCCTGCGGTATGTCGCGCCCTGCCACGAGCGAGTCGTCGATACGCATGATACGGTCGCCGGCACGCACTCCCGCGCGGTCGCTCGGCCCCTTGGGAATGACGTTCATGACAATGACCGTATCGGTGGCCGCATTGAACACTACGCCTATGCCGTCGAACTCGCCGTCGAGCGATTCGTTGACCTCATCGAACTCCTCGGCCGGAATATATACCGAGTGGGGGTCGAGCTGGTACAGCAGCTCCGGTATGACCTTCTCGTATATCGAGTCGAGCGCAACGGGGTCGACATAGTAATTCTCTATGCAGTCGATCGTCTGCAACAGCTTGTCGTCGGCATACACGCCCTCGGGCAGCCACCCGTCCTCGGACGAGGGCATCATCAGCCGCTGCATGACGGCATTGCGGCGCATCTGGTTGTCTGCGCCGATCTTTATGCCGAAGCCTATGCCCGCCACGGCGGTCAATGCCAGCAGCACGGGCACCCAGACTATATATTTCGGGGTTTTGGACATCGCTTATCTGTTTACGTAACGCCGCGGGCTACTTGTTCTTGAAAGTATATGTAAGACCCACGCTCAGCATAGTCTGCATCTGCAAACGGCTGCGCTCGGCATCGTTGTAGTAGAGCTGGAAATAGATCTGCGTCGAGAGGAATTTCGAGGCCTTTATGTCGATCGTATTCTCCCAGCGCACCGTGGGCAGCACATGACGATACTTATCCTTCTCGGGCGTGGGGACGAAGTTCTGGCTGCTCGATATGTCGGTTATCCAACCGTAGAACGAGAATGCCGTAGAGCGGTAGCGGAGCCAGCCGTTCTTGCCCCATGTACGGTCGAAGTCGAGCTGCACAGAGAAACCTCCCTCGTACTTCGACGTCTTGCCCTCCTTGACGCCGTAGCGGTTCGACACCGAATCGTCCTCGACATATACCGCACTGAGGGCTATCGGTGCGAGGTTGACCTTCAGCGGGAACCTCTCCGAGGGCAGCGTATAGGTAAAACCGCCCGAGATGTCGAGATATCCCGGAGCCATGAAGTTGGAGATCGGAGCCTTGGAATTGCGCTTGTCGGTGCGTGCCGAATAACCCTCGGCGAACTGTGTACGGAACTTGATGATAGTACCGTATGACCAATTCTTGGTCATCTTCCACTGCGGCGAGGTAGATATCGAGATCTCGTCGACGTTCTTGAACCATACGCCCTCCTCATACTTAGCGCCGGCCTCATCCGTGAACTCGGCCTTCATGCGGTTGTAGCCGAATTTGGCCACGGCCGCCGTGGTTATCGAAAAGGCGCCTTTGGTAAATACGTGCTTGAAGTTTACGTTGGCGAGAATCGCTATCGCATTATCGCCGCTCGCCTGCCACGACTCGCTGAACGCCGTGAGCGAACCTTGCAGGTTCGACGTGAACTCCAATGCGTTGCGCTCCTTGCGGATAGCGGCGCGCTCGGCACGGTAACGCGCCTCAGAGTAGTAGTCGGCGCCCACCTGCTGGGTCTTGATATCGTTCTCGAAAACCCGATCCTGCTTATCGGTCCTCACATCCTCGACCGACACCTGTGCCGCAACGCGCCCCGTGACGCACACGGCCGCGGCAGCCAAAACAACCAAATATCTTCTCATATAACCTGACCTTCGATTTTGATTTACGTTCATTCTCATGCACCGTCTCTTCGTATGGGCATCATCCGAATAAATTCGGCTCTGCAAAGATAGCAATTTCGCCTAAAATAGCTACCTTTGTCGAAGCTATAAAATCTTCTAACGTACAATAATCGGACACAATGAAGTATTTCGGAGCACATGTCAGCGCCTCGGGCGGACTGGAAAACGCCCCGCGCAACGCACGGGCTATCGGCGCGACGGCATTCGCATTATTTACCAAAAACCAGCGGCAATGGCACGCTCCCGCCCTTACCGCGGCACAGATCGACGCATTCGGCAAGGCATGCGCCGAGGAGGGGTACACCCCCCGGCAGATACTGCCGCACGACAGCTACCTCATCAACCTCGGCCACCCCGAGCGCGAAGCCCTCGAAAAATCGCGGGCATCGTTCCTCGACGAGATGAAGCGCTGCGAGGCGCTGGGACTCGACCGCCTCAACTTCCACCCGGGCAGCCACTTGCAAAAAATCACGCAGATACAGTCGCTCGACCGCATCGCCGAGTCGATCAACATAGCGCTCGACGCGACACGCGGCGTTACGGCCGTTATCGAAAACACTGCGGGACAAGGCTCCAACCTCGGCTTCGCATTCGAGCAGCTGGCCTATATCATCGACCGCGTCGAGGATAAGTCGAGAGTGGGGTTCTGCATCGCCCCCTGCCACGCCTTCGCCGCCGGCTACGACCTGAGCTCCGCCCAGGCGTGCGAGCGCACCTTCGCCCTGATCGACAGCGCGGTGGGTCTTCGCTACCTCCGCGGCATGCACCTCAACGATGCGACCAAACCGCTCGGCAGCCGCGTCGATCGTCACATGCCCCTCGGCGACGGCCATATCGGCTGGACATGCTTCGAATGGATCGCCTCCGACAAACGTTTCGACGACATCCCCCTGATCCTGGAAACCCCCGTCGAAGAGCGCTGGCCGGACGAAATCGCCCGCCTGAAACAATTCGCAGGAGTGTAACCTAAACCGGCGATCCCGATTACAGGATCGCCAGTTTGCCAAACAGACACCTCCTATTATCAGTCCCGCATTAAACATCGACTCCTCTATCAGCTTGACTGGCAGCAAAAAAAACGAGAGCATGTATGTTTTCTGCGACTTCCGCCATTGGCGTTTCGACGTTCTTGTGCATATTCACCGATACGAATATGGAGTAACTAAAAACAATACCGCACACAGGTCCGGCATGGAAATCACATATCTGTTCTTTGCGGGCGATGACGCTCCGCCATCGGGACACACGGCCGGTCGGCGGGCATCGGCCCTGCGGTGGGATATCACGACAATACGGCGCAGGCGGGCGGAGGAAGACCGGGGCGCGCGTGCAATGATAAAAAAGCGCACGGGCGGGATGCCGGCTCTTTTTTACAGTCGGGCGGTATACTTCGGCACGACATTTCGAAAAATTGAGTAACTTTGCCGCGCAAAGTTTTATGCGGCGGTATGCACCGCCGTCGGGCGGCGCGGCAGAGATCCGGAATGTCAGGCATCATGGATCGGCAAACGGATAAAAGCTCTAATAAATATTTATAAAACAACAACATTATGTTCGCAATCGACAATTACGATTTCAAAGGCAAGCGCGCGATCATCCGCGTCGACTTCAACGTACCCCTCGACGCCGAGGGCAAGGTAACGGACGACACGCGTATACGCGCGGCCATTCCCACGATCAAGAAGGTTTTGGAGAAGGGCGGCTCTGTAATACTGATGTCGCATCTGGGACGTCCCAAGAAGAACAACGACATGAAATTCTCGTTGGAGCAGATCATACCCGCTATCGAGGCGCGTCTGGGCGTCGAGGTAAAGTTCGCCGGCGACTGCATCGGCGACAAGGCTGCGCAGATGGCCGCAGCATTGAAGCCCGGCGAGGTCATGCTGCTCGAAAATCTGCGTTTCTACGCCGAGGAGGAGGGCAAGCCCCGCGGTCTTGCCGAGGATGCCACCGACGAGCAGAAGGCCGAGGCCAAAGCTGCCGTTAAGGCTTCGCAGAAGGATTTCGTCAAGCGTCTGGCCTCGTATGCCGACTGCTACATCAACGACGCATTCGGCACGGCGCACCGCCGCCACGCCTCGACGGCCATAATTGCCGACTTCTTCCCCAACGACAAGATGTTCGGCTACGTAATGGAGAACGAGTTGAAGGCTATCGACGGCGTGATGCAGAATCCGCAGCGCCCCTTCTGCGCCATAATAGGCGGCTCTAAGGTATCGACCAAGATAACCATCATCGAGAAACTTATGGAGAAGGTCGACTCGATCATCATCGGCGGCGGCATGACCTACACCTTCGCTGCGGCTCAGGGCGGCAAGGTCGGCAACTCGATCTGCGAGCCCGACATGTTCCCCGTAGCTCTCGACATCCTGAAAAAGGCCGAGCAGAAGGGCATCAAGATCGTAACGTCGCCAGACGCGCTGATAGCCGACGCATTCTCGGCCGAGGCCAACACCAAGGAGGCTCCCGCCAACGACATCCCCGACAACTGGGAGGGCGTCGACATCGCCTCGGAGGGCAAGAAGGCATTCCGCGACCATATACTCTCGTGCAAGACCATACTGTGGAACGGCCCTGTGGGCGTGTTCGAGATCGACAAGTTCGCAACGGGTTCGAAGGCCGTGGCCGAGGCCATAGCCGAAGCTACCGAGAAGGGTGCGTACTCGCTCATCGGCGGCGGCGACTCGGTTGCCTGCATCAACAAGTTCGGTCTGGCCGACAAGGTGTCGTACGTCTCGACAGGCGGCGGCGCACTGCTCGAATACATGGAGGGCAAGGAGCTGCCCGGCGTAGCAGCAATCCGCAAATAACAGCCGACGGAACAACCACACGGGCGGGCGCCCGGCGTCCGCCCGAATTTCAAGGATGAAGAAAACGACAGCAATCATGAAAAAGACCGTTTACATACTTATGGCGACACTCGCTATGACTTCGTGCGGTTCGGGCTCGAAAAAGAGCGGAGCCGACGCAACCGTCGTCCCGGCGATCGACACGACCAACTTCGACCGTTCGATAGCTCTGAACGACGACTTCTACCAGTGGGCCACGGGCGGCTGGCAGGCCAAGAACCCACTCAAACCGGAGTACTCGCGCTACGGCTGCTTCGACGTGCTGCGCGAGAACAACGAGATCCGCATCAACGAACTGTTCAGCCGCATGACCGAGCAGCAGACGGCCGAGGGCAGCGTGGAGCGCAAGATCGTCGACCTCTATAAAATGGGACTCGACCAAGAGCGTCTCGACCGCGAGGGCGCCGAGCCGATACGCGCCGAGGTGGAGAAGATCCTCGCAATGGAGGATCGCGCCGCTCTGACGGCATATCTCTCGACGCTGCACACCGACGGCATATCGTCATTCTTCGGATGCTATCCCGAAGCCGATCTGGCCGACAGCAACAACCAGATACTCTATATCGAGCAGGGCGGCCTGGGCATGGGCAACCGCGACTACTACCTCGACCAGGAGAATGCTGCCATAAAGGCGGCCTACGCCGAGTATCTGAAAAAGATACTGACCCTCGCAGGCATCGAGGGCGATACGGATGCGATCGTGACAAAGACCGTTGCCATAGAGGACGACATAGCCTCGAAGTCGTGGTCCAACGTCGAGATGCGCGACGTGCAGCGCGGATACAACCCCTTCACGCTCGAAGAGTTGCAGGCGCGTTACGACGCTATCGACTGGCGTGCGTATTTCGACACTCTGGGCGTAGGCGAGTTCCACCACCTCGTCGTGGGTCAGCCCTCGGCACTGGACAACGTGAACCGCATACTCAAAGAGACCCCCGTCGAGGATCTGCGCGCATACGTGGCGGCACACTACGTCGCCGATGCGGCACCGTACCTGAGCGAGGATTTCGCCGTGGCCAACTTCGAGTTCTTCGGCAAGACCATGTCGGGCAGCAAGGAGATACGTCCGCGCTGGAAGCGTGCCATGTCTGTGCCCAACTCGATACTCTCGGAGGCCGTGGGCAAGATGTACGTCGAGAAGTACTTCCCCGAGAGCGACAAGGAGCGCGTACTGGAAATGGTCAAGAACCTGCAAACGGCTCTGGGCGAGCACATCGCGGCGCTCGACTGGATGGGCGAGCAGACCAAGGCGCGTGCACAGGAAAAGCTGGCTACCTTTACCGTGAAGATAGGCTATCCCGACAAGTGGAAGGACTACTCGACTCTTGCGATCGATCCCGAGAAGTCGTACTGGCATAACATCGTCGAGGCGAACCGCTGGTATACGGCCGACCAGATGTCGGAGGTAGGCAAGCCAGTCGACCGCACCAAGTGGTACATGTCGCCGCAGACGGTCAACGCATACTACAACCCCACGACCAACGAAATATGCTTCCCGGCAGCCATTCTGCAACCGCCGTTCTACAACTCGAACGCCGACGATGCCGTTAACTACGGTGCCATAGGCGTAGTGATCGGTCACGAGATGACCCACGGTTTCGACGATCAGGGCAGCCAGTTCGACAAGGATGGCAACATGAACGACTGGTGGACGGCCGAGGACCGCAAGGCCTTCGAGCAGAAGACGGCCGTGCTGGTAGATCAGTTCGACGAGATCGAGATCCTGCCCGGCATACACGCCAACGGCAAGCTATCGCTGGGCGAAAACATCGCCGATCAGGGCGGTCTGCGCGTAGCCTACACCGCCATGAAGAACTCGTGGAACGGAGAGAAGCCCGAGGGTGCCGACGGCTTCACGCCCGAGCAGCGCTTCTACATCTCTTATGCGACACTCTGGGGACAGAACATTACCGATCAGGAGAAGGAGCGACTAACGAAGCTCGACGTGCACTCGCTCGGCCGCAACCGCGTGAATGTCACGCTGCGCAACATAGCGACGTTCCTGGATGCGTTCTCGATAAAGGACGGCGCAATGTACCGTCCCGAAGAGGAGCGAATAATAATCTGGTAGCGGAGCTGCCGGCCGCATATACGGTGCCGGCCGGACAGCGCGAGCGTCGCAGCCGTTGCAGCGACTTGCGCCGCTATACGGTCCTTGCCCCTATCCCCTCCATGTGGAGGAGATAGGGGTTTTTATCAATACTCAGGCCGCCGCAACGGCCTGCGCGCCGGTTATGCCCATCCTCCCGAGGGTGGATGTTTCGTCATACGCCGCACGTGATTTGGGCGGTGGCCGCAAGCGCATCTCCTGCTGCGATGATGCCGGCTGCGTATGCGCGCATGGCGGCATGCGAATATATCTACGCCTATACTTTCGTGGGGTGTCTGCGGCTTTGCAGACACCCCTTTTTCCATATTTCCCGCCGAAAAAACAGATGATTAAATCCGACCGCCGTAACATTTTCGTCATAAAAGCATTGACATTGCGAAAAAAATATTATATTTGTATACAAACCTAAACATCAACAACCATGATTAAACGAATGATCGCCCTACTGACTGCCGCAGTTATCTGCATGCACTCTTTCGCCGCCGACGGCAACAAGTCCGGCAACCCCGACCCTGCATCGCGCTCGGGATTCAGCGTCCGCGCCGGCATCGGCCTGACCGCTACCAGAGGCAACGCAAATCTCAATTCGACAGCCTGCGCATGGGATATCGGAGCGATGTACGAATGGAGATTCGCCAAACGCTGGGGCTTGGAGACGGGGCTCGCGCTCGCACACAAGGGCGGCGCACACAGACTCGACAGCGACGAAAGCATTGTGCTGCGCATGCACTATCTCGAACTGCCGGCACGGCTGCGCCTGCACTGCCCGCTCGGCTCGGTCGACATCTCGCCGTATATCGGCGCTTTTTACGGCTATGCCGTCAGCGGCCGCCTGTATATAAAGGATGAGTACGGCGGCGATTACGAAAACGTATGCCGCGGCGAAAACAACGAGATAAAGCGCTCCGACGCCGGTCTGACGCTCGGTTGCGGCGTAACGTTCAAAAACGGTATATATATCGGCCTCAACGCCGAAATAGGACTGCTCAATATCGATACGTCCGAACAAGACTATTACTATCCCATAGCCGTCGACAGCCGTGCATATTACGGAAAATCCGGCAACCCGGACAAATACTTTCCCTATTCGGTCTCGCTGCAAGTCGGCTTCCGCTTCTGACGACCTACAACCGAGCCGCAAACTACTACGACAGCAAACCTACCTTACGACGCCGACAGAGTGATATCGATAAGCGACGCCATTGAACCGTTATTTCCCCAATTGGAAGCAGTTGAAAGAGGAGTTGAATGAATTTATCGTGTAATTTGTACGGCCTGTATTACAAATATACGACAAACTAAAACCGCGTTACATTAATCTGCAACGCGGTTTTGGTAGGTCTGAAGCGGACGCCATAAAATTTAATCGGTATTAATTTATTCTTATCTTATTGAATTTGTATTTCAGTGTATTATGCGAATAATTTATTAATTGTGAGGTCTGGAAATTTTAGAAAATTTCGGCAGTGTATGACAAATGTATTACAAAAATAACTACATTTGCAAAGGATAATATCGATGATTATGGCAACCTTTTGTTATCGCATTCGCTCGACGCATAAAAACAAGCTGGTCAAGGTTCAAATACTGTTTACGGTCGGACGAGGAAACCAATTCTACGTTGACAGTCAGTATTTGGTTTTGACTGATGTGTGGGATAGTAAACGACAGACGGTTAAAAGCCGCTATGCCTTTACGGATGATTTCACCGAGCAGCAGGGGCGCGAACTGACGAAGAACTTGTCGGAGTTGCGCAGTTTCATCCTCGGCGAAATGGCGAAAGACCCGGAACATGCGATGACGAAAACGAAGCTGGAAAAGATTGTTTACAGCTTCCATCACCCGCGCAGCGCATCCGGCGGCCGCAACATACGCAGTCGGGAATCGCTGACCGACTACATAGCCCGTTATACACACGAAATGGAGGATGGCACAAGGCTCAACATTCACAAACTGCGCTACGGAGCATCGACGATCAAGAACTACAAGGGTTTCATCGCTCAGTTCGACGAGTTCTGCAAGGCGAAGCGAAAACGGTTCGATTTCGGCGATATCGACCTGAAATTCTACGACGATTTCGTGGCGTGGTTTACTGCAAAGGATTACTCGATCAATACCATCGGCCGTCACGTCAAGGAACTGAAAATCATCATGCGAGCTGCGCGCGAAGAGGGACTGCACGACAACGGCGTGATTGAGAGCCGCAAATTCCGTGTACTGACCGCCGATGTCGAGAATATCTATCTGACCGAATCGGAGATTCGAGCTATTGCCGACCTCGATTTGTCGAACAACAGACACAAAGATATTGCCCGCGATGTATTTTTGGTCGGTTGCTATACGGCACAGCGATTCAGCGACTACTCGACTATCAACGAGGGCAATATCCGCACGTTGGAAAGCGGACAGCGGGTAATCGACCTCAAACAGCAGAAGACAGGCAATCACGTTGTCATTCCCGTCCGGCCCGAATTGCAGGCGATATTGAATAAATACGAAAACCGGTTGCCGAAGGCCTATGAACAGAAAGTGAATAAATTCATCAAGGAGGTCGCACGCGAGGCGGGTATCACGGAGAAAATCGAAGTATCATACGTCGAGAATGGGGAAAAGAAGACGCATCTGGTTGATAAATGCGATTTGGTAAAGACCCACACAGCACGTCGCAGCGGAGCAACGAATATGTATCTGGCGGGCATCCCGACCATCGCCATCATGAAAATCACGGGCCACAAAACCGAAAAGGAGTTCATGAAATACATCAAGATTACGGAAGAGCAAACCGCAATGGAGTTGATGAATCATCCGTATTTCAGCGGCAGGGAATTCGAAATGTTACCGCCGTAAAATTTACCGCGGTAAC
>OFGO01001637.1_pt1 | contig 15369 bp, 8 predicted proteins | sample 1521761 | NCBI WGS metagenome assembly OFGO01 (sample SAMEA3504128, study PRJEB24116) | mouse gut metagenome | biome: mouse gut; feature: mouse-associated habitat; material: faeces | place: Denmark | collected 2011
GCTATAAGGCAAACTTTATTTGCAAAAAGAAAAATTACTCCATTTTTCGGAAAGTGAAAAAAAGCAGTAAGTATTGTGTAAAAACATAAATTTTATAAAATAAAAACAGTGTTCCAAAGATAGCATGAGCATCTGGAAAATTTCTTCATGCTCATAGAAAATGCGTGAGCATGAAGAAGAAAACAGCGACGTAATCCCAGAAAAATATCAGCATGTCAAGGAAATATGGTGCGTTTTATTCGGAAAATAGGATGTAAATTGCGATGAATGTGTAACAAAAATTGATAAAAAGATACTAGAAACAGGAATATTTTACCAACGAAAAGCATAAAACGTATACAGACAGTGGATAAATGTCAACGTAGGACGGACGGCTCTAAATCGCGATTCATGCAGAAAAATGCGCTTAAGTGAAAAAATGTACGAAAATTAAAAAAACAATTATTGATAAGATTTATTGTAAAATACAGATAAAATACTTTCATTTTGGCTAAAAATGCGCTTTAATAGACATATAAGGTATCAAAACAGCCTGATGGATTTTGCTCGCTCCATTCAGAATTTATACATTTCACAAGTTCACAAACAGAACGGAGATTTTGAAAATTACAGAAACCGGATGGTTGTTTTAAATATTTTTAACAACTTTATTTTTAAGGGAGGACAAGGATATGGCTTGTACATGTGGCGGACACAATGAAGCATTATTTGCACAGCTTGACAAAGTGATTGAGCAGCATAAAGACCAAAGAGGCAGCTTGATCAGTGTACTGCATAAAGCCCAGGGAATTTTCGGCTACCTGCCGGAAGAAGTTCAGGCTTACATTGCAGAAAAAATGGATATTCCTTTGAGTGAGATTTATGGGGTAGTAACCTTCTATGCGTTATTTACGATGAATAAAAAAGGGAAATACACATTTAATGTCTGTCTCGGAACAGCATGCTATGTAAAAGGCTCCGGCAAATTGCTGGAAAAATTACAGGAAGAGCTGGGCATCGGCGTAGGCGAAACGACAGAAGACGGCATGTTCAGTATCGAGTGCTGCCGTTGTGTAGGGGCCTGCGGTCTGGCTCCGGTTGTTACAATCAATGATAAGGTACACGGACATTTGGTACCGGAAGATATTCCAGCTTTGATTGCAGAAATTAAAGCTGCAGAAGCTGCTGAACAGAACTAACAGGAGGTGTGGGAGAATGAGTAAAATTGCAAGTTTTGAAGAATTAAAAGCTTTACAGGCTGCAGAACGTGAAAAAATCTGTGTGCGTGACGGTCAGGCTCCAACGCCGGCCAATCTGGCTAAGCATCATGTTTTAATCTGTGCTGGTACTGGCTGCAGTTCCTCCAACAGTAATGAAGTAAGAGAAGCACTGGAAAAACAGCTGGCAGAAGCTGGTCTGAATACTGAAATTGACGTTGTAAAAACCGGCTGCTTTGGTTTCTGCAGCTTAGGTCCAATCATGGTAGTTTATCCAGAAGGTACTTTCTATCATCATGTAAAGGTTGAGGATGTACCGGAAATTATCGAAACCCACTTAAAAGGTGGTCAGTTGGTAGAACGTCTGCTGTACGATATTCCTGGAGAAAACAGAAAAGCTCCGGACATGAGCCATATCCCGTTCTTCCAGAAGCAGCAGCGTGTTGCACTGCGCAACTGCGGTACCATCAATCCGGAAGATATCAACGAAGCAATTGCCCACAACGCATACCAGGGCTTGGGCAGAGCATTGACCACCATGACACCGGCTGAAGTCATCGCCGAAGTAGAAAAATCCGGCATTCGCGGCCGCGGTGGTGCAGGTTTCCCGACCGGGAAGAAATGGAAATTCGCAGCAGGCTATCAGTCTGAAGAAAAATATGTAGTAGTAAATGCCGACGAAGGTGACCCAGGTGCATTTATGGACCGTTCCATTCTGGAAGGCGATCCGCACAGCATTCTGGAAGCTATGGCCATCGGCGGTTATGCCATCGGCGCACATCATGGCTTTATCTATGTACGTGCTGAATACCCAATCGCTGTACATCGTCTGGAAATTGCCATTGCACAGGCTCGTGAAATAGGCCTGCTGGGCGATAATATCATGGGCACAGGCTTCAGCTTTGACGTAGATATCCGTTTAGGCGCTGGCGCATTCGTATGCGGTGAAGAAACTGCACTGCTGACTTCCGTAGAAGGGAAACGCGGCGAGCCAAGACCACGTCCTCCATTCCCTGCTGAAAAAGGGCTGTGGGGTGTACCTACCTTTGTAAACAACGTAGAAACCTTAGCAAATATTCCTGTCATCTTCACCAAAGGCGGCGACTGGTTTGCTTCTATCGGTACTGCCGGCTCCAAGGGTACCAAAGTATTCGCTATGGCTGGTAAAGTAAACAATATCGGTCTGGTAGAAGTGCCAATGGGTACTACTTTGAGAGAAATGATTTATGACATCGGCGGCGGCATTCCAAACGGAAAAGCCTTCAAAGCTGCACAGCCCGGGGGTCCTCCCGGCGGCTGCCTGCCAGCAAGCGCACTGGACACCGAAATCGATTATGATACATTGGTAGCAGCTGGCTCCATGATGGGCTCCGGCGGGCTGATTGTATTAGATGAAACAACCTGTATGGTTGATATCGCCAAATTCTATCTGGGCTTTACCCAGGATGAATCCTGCGGGAAATGTCCTCCATGCCGTATCGGTACAAAGAGAATGCTGGAAATCTTGGATAAGATCACCCGCGGCGAAGGTACCATGGAAGATATCGACAACCTGGAAACACTGGCTCGCACCATCAGCAGCTCTGCATTGTGCGCATTGGGTCAGACAGCACCAAACCCAATTTTGGCTACACTGAAATTCTTCCGCGATGAATATGAAGCACACATCATTGATAAGAGATGTCCTGCTGGCGTATGTAAGAAATTGCTGCGTTATGAAATTGATCCGGCAAAATGTAAAGGTTGTACTGCTTGTGCTCGCAATTGCCCAGTCGGCGCAATTGAAGGAACTGTCAGAGAACCACATAGAATTGACACGACAAAATGTATCAAATGCGGTACTTGTATTGAAAAATGTAGATTCGGCGCAATCTCCAGAGCGTAATAGAAGGGGTGATTTTTGTGGAAATGGTAAATGTTATAATCGATGGCGTTTCCGTGCAGGTTGAAGCAGGTTCTACCATACTGCAGGCTGCACAGAAAGCCGGTATTAATATTCCAACATTGTGTTACTTGAAAGATGTAAACCAGCTGGGCGCATGCCGCGTATGTCTGGTTGAAGTAAAAGGTGCCAAAGCACTGCAGCCTTCCTGCGTATATCCAGTTAGAGAAGGTCTGGAAGTGTTCACCAACACCGCAAAAGTTCGTGAAGCAAGAAAAGGCGTTGTAGAATTGCTGTTGTCCAACCATCCTGCTGACTGCCTGAACTGCGTGCGCAGCGGCAACTGCGAGCTGCAGCAGCTGGCTCATCAGATGGGGATTCGCAAAATTCGCTTTACCGGCGAACAGAGCACATTCCCAGTGGACGACCGCAGCGTAGCAATCGTGCGCGACCCGAACAAATGCGTATACTGCCGTCGTTGCGAAGCAGTATGTAAAAAAGTACAGGGTGTCAATATCCTGGGCGGCATCGGCCGTGGGTTCAACAGCATTGTGGGTCCTGCATTCGGTCATGCGCTGGATGAAATCAACTGCACACTGTGCGGTCAGTGCATCAACGTATGTCCGACCGGCGCATTGGCAGAAAAAGACGATACACAGAAAGTATGGGATGCACTGGCTGATGAAAACAAACACGTTGTGGTACAGTTCTCCCCAGCTGTACGTATCGCCATCAGTGAAGAATTTGGTCTGCCTTATGGCACCATCTCCACCGGCAAACTGGTGGCTGCACTGAGAAGAATGGGCTTCGACAAAGTATTTGATACCAACTGGTCCGCTGACTTGACCATCATGGAAGAAGGCAACGAACTGTTAGACCGTCTGCAGAATGGCGGCACCTTGCCAATGATTACCTCCTGCTCTCCAGGTTGGGTAAAATATTGTGAAAACCATTATCCAGATCAATTAGACCATCTGTCCACCGCCAAATCTCCACAGGCTATGTTTGGCGCAATGGTAAAAACCTACTATCCACAGACAGACGGCATTGACCCGGCAAGCATTTACAGCGTATCTGTAATGCCATGTACTGCTAAAAAATTCGAAGCTGCCCGTCCAGAACTGTGCGACAGCGGCTACAGAGATGTAGATGCTGTAATCACCGTGCGCGAAGTAGCTCGTATGATCAAACAGGCCGGTATCGACTTTGTAAATCTGCCAGATGAAGAATGCGATGCTCCAATGGGCTTGGGCACCGGCGCAGCTACCATCTTCGGTACCACCGGCGGCGTTATGGAAGCTGCTCTGCGTACCGTATATGAAGTAGTGACAGGCAAAACTCTGCCTCGTCTGGAATTGGAAGATGTTCGCGGCACCATGGGCGAAATCAAAGAAGCAACCATCGATTTGGATGGCACACCAGTAAAAGTAGCAGTTGCCAATACCCTGGCTCGTGCAAAAGAAATCATGGAAGAAGTGAAAGCCGGCACAGCTGACTACACCTTCATCGAAATCATGGCATGTCCAAACGGCTGCGTAGGCGGCGGCGGTACTCCAATCGTGGATGCACTGACCAGAACCAAACTGCCGGAAGACTATCGTGCATTGCGTGCAAAAGGTCTGTACAACGATGATGAAAATCTGCCGATTCGTAAATCCCATGAAAATCCATTCATCGTTGCAGCTTATGAAAACTTCCTGGGCGAACCTTTAGGACACAAAGCGCATGAACTGCTGCATACCCATTATACACCGCGCAAAAAGTATAATCTGGAATGCAACGACTAATTCGCTAGCATATATTGGCGGGAGATTCCCGCTGTGAAAAACTGCCGCAGCTTTGCGGCAGTTTTTTTGCGCCCCAAATTGACGCTGTACAGATTACAGGATATAATGAGAGCATCCCGAGAGCGTGCCGCAGATGCTACAAAAACTGTATGAGACAGTGCTGGACCATCTGCGGCTCCATCCTTGCCTTACGTCAGGCAACATACCAAGCATCAGCTATAGAAATGACAGACGTATGCAAGACAGTACAAATGAAAAAATCAGGAGGAATTTATGATGATCAGAAAAGGCACGGAAGCCGATTTGGACGGCGTAAACGAAGGATATGAGGAATTGCTGCGCCATGAAAAAGAGCATGGCGCTTATACTGTATGGGAGCTGGGCGTGTATCCCACAAGAAATTCAGCCAAAAAGAGTCTGGATGAGGATGGATTGTACGTGCTGGAGGAAAACGGTCAGATTGCCGCCAGCATCACCATCAATCAGGAGCAGCCTGCGGAATATGCCCAGGTGCAGTGGGGCTGCGACGCCAAGCCAGAAGAAGTAATGGTCATTCATCTGTTGTGCGTGCGCCCCTCCAAAGCCCATCGCGGATTGGGACATGCCATGGTGCAGTTTATTCTCGATGAAGCGAGAAAACAGGGCTGCAAAGCAGTGCGCCTGGACACCGGCGCGCAAAACATTCCCGCCCGCTCCCTGTATACCAAGATAGGTTTTCATCTGGCCGGGACAGGCTCTATGGCCATTGGCGGCGTGATTCCCCACGACGGCCATCTCTTTTTCGAATATGTACTTTGATGCCGTTCTATCTCTCACAACAAAATCATGATAATCCCTGACAGATGAGAATGGGATTAGAAATTAACTGGATAGAATGCGTATCGAGCATATGCAAACTTCCGATAGAGTGTTACTTCACAGGAGGTTTGCGCCTTTTTGTCAAAAATGATATTCCTTTCTTTTCAAATGCAAATGAGCAGATGAGAAAGAGCCGTGAATCTTATTTTTCTCTTAGGATTCGCGGCTTTTTTCTTTGGCTGCCAAAGGCGTTGTGGTATTGGACGAGGGGAGGAAGGATTATGAAAAGACGAAATACGGATTGCCCTATGCAGCCCACCCGGCGGATTACATTGCGGCTGGGCGAGCTGCAGACAGGATTGAGTCGCTGCAATATACATTGGAACAAACTCTACTATATGGAGCAAATTTATCTGTCCAACGCGCGCAATGGCTGCCGGTTGTATTATGATGACGGCTATGTAGAAGAAATCAGTGCAAAAATGGAATTGGTATTGCGCTATATGCTCCGCGCCATGAAGCTGGAGCCGGAGCAGGTACAGCAGCAAAGCCAGTCTTTGCTGGAAGGCGTACGGAGCCGCGCTCTGCCGCTGTGTCTCAATCCCTATTTTATTCTTATTCCGGTGATTTGCCGCAAAAAGCTGCGGGAAAGCGATACAGAGATAGGCTATGTGGTGCTGCAGAAAATAGACCAGCTGCAGGACGCAGCGCCCAAAGGAACCGTTATCACCTTTTTTACCAACACAGAGCAGGTGACGGTTCACAACGGGCGCAAGAATATGCGCAAACAGATTGCCCAGGGAGTCCTGCTGCATCAGGCCTATGTGCAGGAACAGGCCAGACAGGAGGCGTTGGCATTGGAAGGCTTGCAGGCCTATACCCCAGCAGAAGAAATATAGAATGTATAAAAAATATTTTGAGAAAAACTGAAATTTTTCAAAATCTCAGCAGGAAAAAGGGCAAAATGTAACAAAAGTGTAACCAACTTATGGTATAATGACACCATAGCAAAGATAAAATGTGTAAACAAGTTATCTTTGTGAAAGAAAATGAACGCCGTAAGCGTCCTAAAAGGTATAACTTGTTAGACTACATAAATTTCAAAGAAATTTACATATCTAGTGGATATGCAGGAGAAAATTCCTACGTATCCACTATTTTTTTTCTTCCTAAAATCTATAACTTTTAAGACGTAGAGTAGGCACGGGGAATGGAGGTGACAGTATGTCAATTGCTTCACTGAAGGCGGTACCGGAAGACATGAGGACCAGTATCATAAGGATACACAGCTACCGGGACAAAAATCTGCAGGGAACGTTTTACAATCTGTACTACGGCGAGGAGATCGCCTTCGGCAACCTCACCAGACTGCTTCTGCTGATGGAAGATATGATGGATGAAATGGAATGCCCACAGGCGTCAGTCCGGAGCCGGCGATTTGGAGCGGGCCGCAAAAACGCAGAGCGAGCAAGTATCGCAGAAGAGCTGCTGCCGAAGCCAGACCAGGAAGCAATCGCAACTTTCAAAGTAAAAGTGCTCTTCCGGCAGGGAGCCAGCTGGCAGGGAAAGCTCGCGTGGACCGAAGGGAAAACGGAAGTAGCCTTCCGCAGCGCGCTGGAAATGGTCAAACTGATGGACAGTGCATTGCCGCAGCCGGAACTCAAGTCAGAAGAACGTGCGCCCGGTGAGGCAGCGCATGCAGGTTGACCAGATGTTCTAAGCCTGAGGCAACATTTTCAAAAAGGGAGAAATTCCATGGAAAGAACAGAGCAAGAAAGAAACGGAAGTAAGAGAGAAAATGCGCAGCGCAAAGCAGCGCGAGGGGGAAATAATTCTAAGAGAAAGGAGGAAACAAATTGACTTATTTCCTTAAAAAGAAAAAGTGGATGGCCTGGGTCGTGTTGCTAACCTTCTTGTTCACCAGCTTTATGCCTAGTAATCTGCTGGCGGGAAATAGTGTAGCAGAAGCGGCGACATTAAGTCAGATTGCTAATGGTCAGGACTATAGGACAGTAAACTATTACAAAGGAGAAGGTTTAGGTCAAGAGGCTAAATTAATTGATGGTGCAAACGCTAAAGATTTTCAGGCATCTACCTCCAAAACTATTATGCCGACTGATGTGGAGAATGAGTTTGATATTACTTTACAGGTAATGACAACAGAAACATTATCCAGCTACGAAGTTCCACAGGACGCAGCTGTTGTGATTGTACTAGATACATCTTATAGTATGTTGTATCGAGAAAATGGAAGCGGAAAAGCTACAAAAAATAATGATGGTAGTTATTCATCTGATGTACCAAAAAATGAGCAACGTTTGACAAGAGCTGTTAATGCGATAAACACATTTATATCGAATTATAAAGCTAATATGTCAGGAGCTGCATACTTATCAGTTCTTACATTTAATGAGAATGCTAATGTGGTAAAAAATTGGTCTGACTTAAAAAAAGATACAAACTATTATACGTTACAGAGACCAAAAGCCTATGCCTATACAAATATAAAAGCTGGTTTGGATTTAGCAACTAAACAACTAGGCAGTTCCACAATATCTGATGTGAAGAACAAATATGTTATTTTGGTATCAGACGGCGAGCCAACTGCCGGTGGTAAAGATGGCAGTCATAAGACGGCTGCCAAAAATGCAGCAACAGCATTGAGACAGAATGCAACACTTTATACGATCAGTTATGGCAGTGAAGGACCAACAAAGTGGTTAGAAAGTGATATTGCAACTCCTGGGTGTGCTTTTGAGGCTAAGAATAGTGAAAATTTGACTATAGCACTGGGAAAAATCTATGAGCATATTAAATTGCTCAGTAGCGCATGGCAAGTGTCCGATAAGATGGGCGAGCATATTAACTTTTTAGGTTTCTATAATCGAGAGGGTGGATATATCGCAAACAGCACTTCTGTTTCTGTAGGTGGAAAAGACATTTGTACATTTGCGGATAACCAAATTGATTGGAATTTACGGATTACGCCTATAGATACAGGAAGTAAAGACCCTTACTCATACACCCTGAAATATCGTGTAAGATTGGATAACACTTTCAATAGCTTTGCAGAAAACAGCACATTTGATACAAATGGAGCAACGACATTAGTTTATGCAATCAAGGATCAAGCTGATAAACTGACAGCCGGTCCATTTACAGTTGATTTTGATGTACCGGCAGTAAAAGGCTTATTAGGTAAAGTGGATGGCAAGACTGATATTAGCTTTGTCAAAGTTGATGCAGATAATGAAACTCCACTGGCAAATGCACAGTTTAAGTTGAAACTAGCTGATAGCGATATGACAGATCATGTAAACAGTCACACAGCCGACTCTGCGTATATGAAAGGTGTTACCCAAACCTCAAGTGAGGATGGTAAATTTTTTTTCAGCAACATTCCGTCCGGGCATACCTACACTTTAACAGAAACAAAGACACCAGATGGGTATCAACCCGGTGCGACATGGACTGTTGAAGTAAACTATGGTAAAGTAACTGTTACGGATACAGGGGATGAAACTGCTACGCCAATAGTTCCGAAGGATGGAGTGATTACTATTGTCAATCATCCAAACACGGGTAGTATTGAATTTACCAAGGTAGATGATCAGAACCAGCCTTTAGCAGGTGCAACATTTGGTTTGTATCGTGAAGCCAAGACTGGTGAAACTGATACTGATTCTTTCACACAAGATAGCGTGACTAAAACTGTTGTAAAAGTTGCAGAAGCGACTTCTGAAGAGAAAACTGGTCTGGTTCAATTTGAAAAATTAGAGCCAGGTGACTATTATGTGAAAGAAATATCTGCACCTATAGGTTATGTTACGGATAGCAAGTATTATCTAGTAACTGTAACTGCTGGGCAAGTTGCCAAGGTTACCAGAGGTAATAAAGATGGCAATTTTACAAATGATGTAGAGATGACTACTATCTCTGGCCAAAAAAATTGGGTTGGTGTAGCAGATAATCAAAAGAAATCTGTTGTGATTGGTTTGTTTGCAAACAATAAGACAACTGTAGAAACGATTACTTTAGACGGTAAGGCAGATGCAAATGGCGAGTATGAAGCTTGGAAGTATAGCTTTACCGTACCGAAGTATGATGACCAACTTAAAAAGATTTCTTACACAGTAAAAGAACTCAAAGTTGGTGAAGATCAGGTAGATAAAACAGGTACTACTAGATCAAATGAGAACGCGTCAACTGGTTACTATGTAGTATCCTACGATAGCAACAATATCACCAATACACTGGTGAAAGACGTAACTGCCACAAAAACATGGGTTGACGGCAATGACAACAATCGTCCTACTGTCGAAGTAGAATTGTTGCAGAATAATAAGCCATTCACTCCGGCTAAAACTGGAACAATTGCAAATGGTTCTGTAAATTATACTTGGACTGGTGTGCGGGTAAACGATGAAAATGGCAAGCCATACGTCTATAGCGTAAAAGAAACTAGAATTGGCGGACAGAATATTGTAGATGGCAAGGCCCCAGCCGATAATAAAACCTATCAGGTTTCTTACGGCAACAACGGTTTGTCTATCACCAACACGTTGTTGACAACTGTTTCCGGTACAAAAATCTGGAACCATAATGGGGATGAAGATTATTGGCCTGAAGGCGCAACTGTAACCGTTGGCCTGTACACAAGAGTTAATAATCAAGATAAGCTAGTAATGAATGGTGAAACTGCAAAAACGGATACTGTAAATATACAAGATGAGACCTATAGTTTCTCTGATTTGCCGAAGTATGATACTGCTGGTCAAGAAATCACCTATGTGGTCAAAGAACAAAGCGTGAAAATTGGTAGCAAGACATACAATGTCGAAGATGGCAAAATCAAGATTGAAAATGATACCTATCTTGTATCAGATGGTGTAGAAGCAAATGGTGTGTACAACATCACGAATACCTTAACGGGTGAAGGCAGCTTGACTGTTACAAAGATTTGGGCTGATACTAATGATCAAGATAGCAAACGTCCAGCTTATATCAACTTTGATTTGTACCAGATTAGTACGGCTGAAGGCAGCAAAGCGTCGAAGATTGGCACCTATACTATAAGAAAAGCAGATAATAGTGTTACAATTCAAAAACAAGATGACAACACAACTGATACAGTAATTGTGAGCGGAAATTTAGATGGTGATACTACATGGAGTTATACATTTAAGAATTTAGCTAAATGTGATGCAAATGGTTATTTGTATGATTATTATGTAGAAGAAAACGCTGTAACGAACTATATCACAACATATCCGATTACAGGCAATGCAGAAAACAAAACAGCAACAAGCGCCAAAGTTGCAGTAGGGGATGGAGCAGTTCTGCAGATTAAGAATACTCATACGCCGGAAACCGCTACTCTAAAAATAGAAAAGAACTGGGTTGGCGATGAAAATCTGACAAACTTACGTGGCAATAGCTTGACATTTACAATTTTGGCAAAGGTAAATAATAATATTGTCCCTTCCTTGGAAGAAAGCGTTACGTTGAAAGCCGATGAAATTTGGGCAGCCGAAACTATTAATTTGCCTAAATACTATCAAGGTCAAGAAATTACGTATCTGATCTCGGAAGAAGCTATTCCAGATGGGTATGAAGTTTCTTATAAACTGAATGGCAGTTCAACAAATGCTCACACCGTTACTTGGATACCTGCTAAAGGACAGTCGATTATTGGAGTTGTATTAAGCTGGCTGACCAGTAACGAAAAAACAGACAATGTTGATTGCACTGTAACCGCAACTAATACACTGGTAATACGTGACTTTGAGATGAAGAAAGAGTACAGTGGCACAGAACCAGCTAATGAGAACAAAGCAAAATTCACTTTGACAGCAGTAGCTCCAGAGAATAATAGAATTGCAGTTAGTGAAAACATTGCAGTTGGCAATGATGGCAAGTATACATTCTCTGGTCTGAAATATGGTGTAACCTATAGAGTAGAAGAAAAAATTGTACCAACTGGTTATGAAAAAGCATATGATTTTTATCTCAAAGTTATAAAGAAAAACAATAGTTATGTGGTAAAAGCATACAGCGATTCTAAATGTGAAAATGCAATTACCTCTGCCACAAAAGACTGGAAAGTAGCAAATGGTGCTTACACCTTGACTAACGTTGTTAAGACGGCAGATTTCAGTTTTGAAAAGAAATTTGACAGTGTAACACCAGAAAAAATGCCGACCTTTACTGTGAGAGATCAGAATAACAATGATCAGAATAACAATGTTGTAACTGTTACATTAGATAACGGAAATATACAAAGACTTGAAAACGTAACTCCAACAGAAGGTAATAAATACGAATTCAATAATCTGGAATGTGGTACCTATACGGTTGAAGAAAATACTGTTTCAGGATATGAACCAATTACCTTTACAATCGTTGTGAGCGAAAAAGGTGAGAATAAAATAGCTGTTGCAGAAGTTATTTCTTCTACAGTAAATGGCGATAGTTCTCAGTATAGCATTTGGTCTGACAATGCGAATGGTAAAGTCTTGACTAACATTGCCAAAACAACAAGCTTAACCTTATCGAAAACCTATAATGGGATTGAAACAGGTCATGCGACATTTACGATCACTGAAAAGGATGAAGAAAATCCAATGGCTGATATCGGCTTAAAGGATGATTTATATACCTTTAGTGGATTGCAATACGGCAAAACTTATACCGTTGTAGAAAATGCGCCATTAGGTTATGTTGGAGTCGAATTCACTATTGATGTAACAAAAACCGATGGCAATGGTGACCCAATTGCGGAAATCAAAGAGGACGTTAATGGCTTGACGAAAGGTTCACAGGGTGCAAGATATGACTATGCTTTGGTGAACAAAGTGAAAACCACTGGTTTCAGCTTCAATAAAGTATTTGAAGAAAACCGCAATACCACAACACCAAGCTTTTTGGCAATTGAGTTGTCAAATGACGGCAATGAAACTGATAACAAGGTGAACTTCACGTACACTTCAAAAGGTGCAGGTGAAACAATTACGCATCAGTATAGCACTGCTAGCGATGCATTGCAGTATGGCAAGAAATATAAAATAGTGGAAACCAATACACCAGCCGGCTATGAACCAGCTACTCCATTTGAAATTACAATAGATTTGGATGAGAATAGCAATGCTGTGGCGAAAGTAACAAAATTTGGTGAAGATTTTGAAAACGGTGTGTTGACCAATTATCTGAAAGCTGCAAAATATGAAATCCATTATCATTATCAGCAATTGGAGGAAACAGCACAAGCAGATTACTTGGGTAAATACGCTTATAAAGAGGAAGGTACGGTAAAAACGGTACCTGCTAAAGTAGGCGACCAGATTAATTTTAACAATTTGACTGATGAAGATAAAGATTCGTCAAAACATGTAACCACAAGCAGTGTATATGTGTTTAATGCGGAAAAAACAGAAACAGATAACCAAAACAAAATTGTAGTGGAAAATGTGGATGGCGCCAAAACCGTACTCAATGTGTATTTCGATTTACGGTTTGCAGTGCAATATCATTGGAAAGGCGCTGATAAAAAGATTCACGATGACAACACTATCAATGAACCTAAGTACGATTTGACTTTGAATGATGTGGTAAACTTATCTGACAACAAGGCTCCAAATACAGATGCAACACCGGATAATCCGTGGTATCTGTTCAATGGTCAATGGTATGCAACAACACAGCAAGCCTTCGACTGGAACTTTGACAATGCTCAGCAATGGTTGCTGGAAGAAGATAAGGTAGATAAGGAAAATATCCTGACCTATGTGAAGAATAATGTACTTCATCTGTATGCTGCATGGAACGCCAAACCGGCAGCGGCAGGCAACATTAACGTAAGCAAAACCGTAAAAGTTGTCAACGAAAAAGAAGGAAATACAGACCGCGATAAATTGTTTGATTTTGCGTTGGATTTGTATGTGACAACTGGTTCTGGCTTGACCTTTGAACAGGCAAAAGCCAATACAACCTCACCTTCGGCAATTGACTTTAAAGTGACAATTACCGATAAAGACGGCAAGACAGTAGATCGTGTACCTACACTGAGAGAGATTGGAAACGGAATTTATCAATATCTGTTCCAATTGAAAGATGGCGAAAATGCTAGCTTCGATCTGAAAGCAGTAGCAAGCACAGGCAGTGCCTTGATCTGGTTCCAGTTAGATGAAACTTCTGCTGGTGAAGATGTTGGTTTCACAACAGAACTGACTGGTGAAGAAAGCGCGGTATCAGGATTATCGGGAATTGGTTGTGTGGATGAAAATGGTGTATATACATTTGGGTATGTAAATACTTTCACGTATGAAGCAGATAGACCGACCGATCCAGAAGATCCAACCGATCCGGAAAGACCAAGAGATCCGTCGGATCCGAGAGAGCCAGATGTTGACATCGAAGATCCAGATGTGCCATTGGCAGAACCGGGCGAACCACCAATTGAAATCGAAGATCCAGACGTACCTCTGACAGATGTACCTGGTGAACCAATTGAGATTGACGAACCGGAAGTACCACTGGGCGATGCGCCAAAAACAGGCGACAGCAGCAATGCAATTCCGTTCGTGGTATTGATGATGGTGGGTATCACTGGTCTGGCGATCACTCGCAGAAAATTCAATTAAGACTTGTTCTTTTTCTGCCTGACGTTGTTGGCTGCAAATTGGTTTGCTTGCGTACCATTAGTACGCGGCGCTGCACCAATTTGCAAGCCGCCTAGTCAGTCAAAAAAATATCTGCGTCCTTAGGTAGGTGTAAATGCTTTTGTAAATTACAAGAATTTTCCTTCGACATTTTGTACGTTAGACAGTGTATTACAATAATGTATTATAAATAGAACTACTGGAAATAGGAAAAGCGAAAAACGACTATTCTGCCGAATGGCGGGATAGTCGTTTTTGGTTTGCAGTTTATTTGGTTGGAGGTGCGGACGAGATATATTTTTGCGCTTCGTTTAAAAGGATCTCCAAAAAATATTGCGCTTGGGGAAATTGATGTAAGGCAATTTGATTGTAGGCTACATAATGATGAGACATGAGAAATTTGAAATTGAATACAGTCAGTACGCCGAGATAAGGCAGAATGAAATTGGACGGAAGCAGGGCAAAACAGGACGGGTCGGACTGTACGGAGTTTACAATGTTGTCATAGGAAATAGGGTCCAAGTAAACAATGGGTTTCTGATAAATAAATCCCGATTTCCTTAGACGGGTTAGAAATTTTTTTTCTTCGAATGTTGGGAGGGCTTTTACAGATTCGATGGAAAACAATGTGTCAATTTTAATCGGCGTGTGAGTATGTCGGTGAGCCCGATTCCCGAATAGACAAAAATAATCAGTCATAATCTCAGTTGCTTTTAAATGGGGAATCTGATGAAGCCATTTGGCATAAAAACGTTCTTTACCGTTAATTTCCGGAGAGAAGCAGGTAAAAAAATAAGGCTCTGCGTCTGGCGGAAGGTCAAATGAGGATTCGTAAATGTTAACGGGAATATCTGGATATACCTGATTGAAAAGTGCCTTGGCCAAATAAAAAATAGATTGATAAATGGGTAAGGGTAGAATTGTAATATTGATGGCGTTGTAGGTTTGACTGGTTTTCACAGAGCTGAACAGTTTATCTTGTAATTGGAGCAGGTCTTTTACACGGGGATATAGCTCTGCGCCTGCCATTGTTAAATGAAGTGCAGAAG
>OFGO01001646.1_pt1 | contig 15317 bp, 10 predicted proteins | sample 1521761 | NCBI WGS metagenome assembly OFGO01 (sample SAMEA3504128, study PRJEB24116) | mouse gut metagenome | biome: mouse gut; feature: mouse-associated habitat; material: faeces | place: Denmark | collected 2011
GACATTAGTGTGCTTCATGATGACATTAATGCCAGTTGCTGCTTTCGCTGCTGATACGGTTTATGCAGAAGTAAATGAAGACAGTGAAATCGTAACAGTTGGCGATGATATCGTTTTGGATATCACCAATGGAGCTGCTGGTGCTGAATATTACCTGTTCGCTATGAAAAATGACAGCGTAAATAAGGGCTTAGGCATCACAACTGGTAGTGCTATTAATGGTCAGATTACCATTGAAAACGGCGTTTCCAGTGCTGGGACTTACGATATTTATGTTATCGACCAGACTCCTTATACCACAGCTATTGTAGCAAAATACAATAGAGCTGAATTAACTAGAGACGAAGCTGCTGCTCGTTTGATTAAAGAATCCAATGTTGTAATGTTGGGCAAATCCGTAATTGTAAAACCAACTTCCACAGAATACACTTTAACAATCGACAAAGCAAGCGGTGGAGCACTATCTTCTGATGGTAAAACATTAACACTGGCTGCAAACAGCGGCTATACCGAAATTGATGTATATGCTAAATTAGTTGATTCTGACGATAAAGCAGTTGTTGGCGCTACATTAAAAGTAAGCACTAATAGTTCTGCTGTTGATGTTAGTGCTGAAGAAGTAAAAACCAATGCTGCTGGTTTAGCTAAATTCACTGTATCTTCTTCTATCGCTGGTGATTTTAAAGTATATGTAGAATATGGTACAAAAGCAGATTGTGAACTGAATGTTAAAGCTAACGGTTTAGCTGCTGCTAATATTACTACTATTAAACAGCCAAAAGCTCCTGTAGCTTTGGATTCTACTTTGGATAAAGATATTGATGTACGTTTCAATGTAACTGACGCTAATGGCAATAACACTGTTTTGAACAATAACTACCGTGTAGCTGTTACTCAGAAACCAGCTGGTTCTAAAATTTCTGCTGAGGCAATTACCTTAACTGCTACTTCCAACGGTTGGGCTTTTGCTGGTGATGAAACATTGGATGAAGAAGGTACTTACTCCTTCAGAGTAATTCTGAACAATGGTAATTACGCAACTGCAACTGTTGAAGTAAAAGAATTCCAGAAACCTGTTGAATTGACCATCGAATATCCAACAGCTGCTGTTGAATTAAATGGTACTACTGAACCAGAAGCTATTAACTTTGTAGATGCAAACGGCGTAACCAAAAAAGCTACCGGCGTTGAACTGAGCGCTTCTGGTTATGCAATTAAAGATTTCAGCTCTGCAAGTGGTAAATTATCTGTTAAACCAGATGAAAAATATGTTGGTTCTGCCATCACTGTATTGGCTGTTTCTACCAAATACAACTTGACTGCAACTGCTAATCTGGTTGTTGCGAAAGAAGCTGCAGCAGTAAAATATGCTAACACCAAAGCTGATGTTGCTGTTAATAATACTTTAGTAGCAAATATCGTAGATGAAGATGGCAATAAAGTTGCTTTGAATAGTGCCGCTGCAACCAATAATACTACAATTCAGTATGTAGTTTTAGAAAAACCTGAAAACGCTAAAGTGGCTATCACCACTAAAAATGATGCTGACTTAGTTAAAAAAGGTGAATTCAAAGTATCCTTTACTGCTAGTGCAATTGGTAACTATAAGATCCAGACTGTAGTTCGTTATGAACAGGCTGGTACTACTGGTCAAGTGAAGGAACCAGTAGTTAAATATTATGCTGGTACCGAAACTATCACTGTTGGCAACACCGGTTTTGAAGACATCGTGGTTATGTCCATCGGTTCCAACGAAATCGTTGTAAACGCTAACAAAGTAGCTATCGACGCAGCTCCAATGGTTCAGAATAGCCGTACCTATGTACCATTCCGTGCATTGGCTGAAGCATTCGGCGCTACCGTTGCTTACGATGAAGCTACTCAGGCAGTCACTGCTGAATTGAACGGTACAACAGTTGTTATGACCATCGGTTCCGCTACCTACACCATCAATGGCGTAGAAAAAACTATGGACGTTGCTCCATTCATCAATGGTTCTAGAACAATGATTCCTGTTCGTTTCGCTGCTGAAGCTTTCGGCATCACTGTAACTCCAACCTATGATAACAACGGTGCTACAGCTGACGTTTTATTCGCAAAATAATCGAACTCAGACACTAGTCTGAATCGATTCTCCTAAAACAGAGATCCTCATTCGAGGGTCTCTGTTTTTGTGCTTGGCTTTCCATTGATTTCCTCCACAAATCTTGATAAAATTCGATGCAAAATGCAGTAACTATGCTATAATGAAATTATTCCTATAATATGCAGTTACAAAGGAGAGAATGAAATGAAGAAAAAATTAATCGGTTCGTTGGTATTGGGGGCTCTGCTAGCTACAGTGCCAACCGCTGCCATGGCTAAGGTTGTTACAATTAATTTAGGGGATCCAGTAATAACGGTGAATGCTGATAGTCATGTGATGCGGGAAGTTGCAGGTATGAATGAAGATGGTGTGATTTTAGTGCCTGTACGTGATGTAGCAGAAGCTTTTGCTGGGACTGTAGTTTATGATGAAAGTCAAAATGTTGTAAAGTTAACCTTTCCAAATGGCAATTGGGCGAACATTGCTATAGAAGGTCCGCTCTCGGAGAATGTCGATGGCGTAACAACCGAATCGGATACGGGCATTGTGGACAAAGGAATTTTTATCAATGACAGATTATATATTCCTGCATCTCTAATGGCTACTTGTCTAGGGGGCAAAGTAGAATTGATTCAAGATCAAAGCGGTCAGGTTTTTCGCCTGATTTATTATGTGCGTTAAATTTGCAGAAAATCCCTACAATTTCTTAATATTCGTTCATTGAAATTGCCATCGGTTTATGTTATCCTATTCACTAGAGGGATTGACTGCTCAGTCAATATTTGAAAGGATGATTTCTTTGAAGAAAAAAACATTGAAAATGATTGCATCAACCGTGATGCTGGCATTCGGGATAACCGTGGTGCCGCTGCCTGCATTGGCTGTTTCCAGCAATATTGTGGCAGAAACGAAAGATAAAAACACTTTGACGATTTCACAAATTCAGGATTTAGCTGTCATTTACAATGATAGCGCGAAAAATTTGCAGTTGCAGAAAAAGCAGCTGGAACTGCAGGAACAGACCTTGCGCAACAATCGCCGTGACATCGAGAATAGCATCAATTCTATGGGAAGCGCAGGTAGCGGCAATGACGGACTTGCTGTAATGGCACAGACAATTGCATCTTTAAAAGCACAATTACAAGATCCAAATTTATCTGAATCTGAAAAAAGTATGTTGCAATCACAACTAACAGCCTTGACATTCCAGTATGAGTCTGCGGTTATGACACAAGAATCTATGGCCGCATCTATGCAGTCTAGTTTGGATAGTGCTATCAGTGGCATTGAACAACTGAATGATTCTTTGGACACAATTGAAAACGGCAAAGATGACCTGAATAAGTACACAAAAGACTTGGAAACACAGATGCGCTACACAGCTGCCAATCTGGCGTTGGGCATCGTACAGATGGATAAAGGCATTGAGCTATTAGAAGATCAAATTGCTCTCACCGAACAATCTGTAAAAATTGCTGAATTGCAGCAAAAACTGGGGATGAATATTTCTATTGATGTAGAAAAACAGCAGGCTGCATTGAAAGAAGCACAAAAAGGATTAGAAGATCAAAAAGAATCTTTGAGCAATTTGAAACGCACACTGAATCTTTTAATTGGCCGTAACGCAGGGAATCCGTTGGAAGTTGTGCCGATGAATTTACCTGTTGCTATTGATCCAGCTCCTGCTTACAGTGAAAAATTGATCAAACAATTCACGGATAATAATTATACCTTAAAGACACTAGAACGGGATAAAGCTGAATTGAAAGAGGACGGTAAAAACAGCAATGGAGATTTAGGCAGCGATGAATTAAAGAAAATTGATTATGACATTGAAGCCAAAAACCAAGATATTAAAGACCAGAAGCAGGCAATCTCTGATGATTTGAAAGCCTTATTAGCGAAAATTAATAGTGATGGCGAGGCTTATCAGGTAAGCCGGCAAAAATATGTAACGGAAAAGAAAAATTTCGAATATGCTCAAAAGAAATATGAACTGGGTATGATTTCTTCTATTCAACTGCAACAAGCCGAATTGCAGTTAAAACAAGCTGAAATGACCAATATGAGCAATGGATACACCTATTATCTGGATTGGCAAAAGTATTATGCTGCTGAAAAAGGAGTAGACATGAGCAAATTTTAATAAAGGCTCAAATAATAGAACAACGAAGGCGCTGCAAAAAATAATGCAGCGTCTTTATTGTTTTAGAAATGCTATAACGCTCATATTTCCGTTTTAAGGCATCGACAGTTCACCTACACCTAGATTACATATATTCATAGTACACCCGTTAAACCGCAAAATAGCCGCCTGCAAATGCAAGCGGCTATTTGGGTGATTGCTTCATTTTTAGTCTATATCACGGAGATAGAAATAATCGTCGTCAACGGAGAACAGCTTTACCCCATCTCTGGTATAGATGAAGTTGCTGTAGGTTTTTTCTTTGATACTCAGCATTTCCTTGCTGCTGGTATTGGTCCGTACATCATATTTCACCAGATAGTAGTCCATATCAGTTTTTGCCAGAATATAAACGGTGTTGTTGTAAAGCTTCATATCCTGAATTTTCAGGCTGTTATATTCATAGAAGGTTTCACCATCAGGCACTTTTGTAATATTGCTGATGTTATGGAAATACTGTTTCACACTGCCGTCAGCATTATACACAGTGGCATAGATTTCTGGATACCGCAAATCCGTATCCACCATTACCACTGCAAATTGATTGCCCACCGCAAAAATCTGACCGTCATTGGCATTGCGGGTCAAAATGACGTCGGCCTTGACATCATTGTCCTGGTCCACAATCAGCAGATGACCGTCCATCAGAAAACCATATGTGCCGTCCGCAGTCATTGCATAGGTGTTGTTTTTGGCATTGCCGAAACGCTGTGACAAATCTAACACTTTGCCGGTAGTATTGACCGTGGTCACGCCAACACTGCTGTCGGCAGAAGCGTCAAACTGAAATACCGTTTGATTGTCGCGACCTGCATACAGTGTCAAGTCGCCCATTTCTGTATCTTCCAGAATGGTTTCATAGCTGCTCCCTGCAGGCGAGCCCACACCGGCGTAACGTGTGAAAGCAGATTCATTGATGCCGATACGATAGGTTTTTCCATCCTGAGTGATACTGGTCAACGCAGGATAAAGAGTACCTGCATTGTAGGTTTTGCTGCTTACTTCCGCACGATTCCAGTCGATGACATTGACCTGAATTTTGTCGTCATAGCTTTGTACCTCTACCAGATTATCATGGTCATCTAGCAAATAAACACTGTGCTGCCCTTGCCATTGCTGATAAGCTGCATTTGTTTCTTTGGTCGGCTGCACGCTATTTTTCACTGCATTTGTGGTGCGCAAAATTTTTGTCACATTGCCTTCTTTTTGTGCATAGTTTTGTACCGAATCAATAGTGTGAATATTGATAATGCCGGTGTCATTATCCCCTTTGGTGTAATCCACCGTGCCGCCCAGTGATTGCGCTACGAAACGCAGCGGCAAATAAACGCGATCATTGATGATTTGTGGACCTACCGCCAGGGATTGGGGCACGCCGTTTATCTGCACTGCGCCAGTGTCCGGGAACAGATTGATGGTGTTTTTGCCGTAAGTCACAGACGCCATGCGGAATTCATCACTCCAGCTGACCTGCCCATCTAAATTTTCAAATAAATCGCGAAAAGCAAGTAGCACACGGCCATCAACATTTACGACTGGCTGTGTGGTATTCAGCAATTCACCGTTGTAGTAAATTTCGGTGGAAACGTCAGCCAGGGCCGGTGTGACCAGCAATGCGCCCAATGCGGTTGTCGCTGCGAGTACTTTTAGTTTTTTCATGGGAAACCCTCCTTTTAATATTGCTCCATGTCGGATTATCTTTCATTATATTCTTCCTGTTTACGTTATTTCACCTGCAAAAAATAATAATATTCTTCATCACAATCATACAATTGCCAGCTGCCTTTTGCCTGTGTAAACTTTTTGTAAGGTCGATCCAATTTTTCTGCGGTAAAGGTGTGCTGTGCCAAATCATAACATGCCAGATAACTGTTCACATCGGTTTGCAATAACAAATAAGCCTTTTCGCCAATCTGTACAGCGTCTTTGATGTCCAAATAGCGGTAGGTATCATTGTCAGACAGATGACTCACCGCTATATAAGAATTGGCCCGCATCCCCTGCGCTGTGTAAGATGTCACAAATATCTCATTTTGTCCATTCTCTGTTCGGTCAGAGCTAATGGCGTAAAAATTATCCTGATAACTGAACAATTTCCCATCGCGCATGGTATCGCTGATGGTGTCGCAGGCAAGTACTTTATAACCCTCTGTGGGAACATTACTGATGAGCAGAAATTGCCCGTCAGTTAAAAATCCGTAGCCTTTTTTTGAGTTGAAGGTATATGCCGTATCCCGAATCGGTTTGCTGCTGCCAGAGATATCCAAGAGATAGCCTTTTACAATCTTCGTGCCAAACCCCTCTTGACTTTCCAGGGCCAAAGTGTCCAGTGCAGCTTCGCTGCCGTAAAAAGCAAAAACGCCTTGCGGTGTGTAGATTTCTTTCAAAAACGCATTGCCTGAAGGATGATAACCGGTCCCCACATAACGTGCAGACTGTGTTTCGTCCAGCACTGCGTAATATTGATTGTTTTCTTCTATGATATCCGTAATTTGATTATGGAAAATGGCAGTTTCTTGCTTTTGTTCCTGGCGATTTAACATTTGCGTGGTGCGATACAGATGAATGGTAGTGCCATCGACAACCAATTCCATAATATTTCCATCATGAGTCATCAATACCGGATTGTTTGCATGATCGCTATCTATATCGCGTATTGCTTTGGTCAAACGTCCGGTGGTAGTGACGTAGTTCACATAAGAATCTTTTGAATTTACCGAAACCACTGTTTTCCCATCATCATACTGGCGATAAAACACGTCTGCATCCAGCAATTCAAATAAATAACGCACCGGAAGATAAATGTGATCATCAATAATTTGCGGGCCTACGTCAATCTCCTGCTCCTGATTGTTAATCAACACACGTTGCAAATCCGGCTGCAGTGTGATTGTTTTATCTTTGTATGTGACTGTAGCCAGCCGTGTTGCACTGTCCCACTGCACAGTCACCTGCATTTGTTCCGCCATATCCCGCAATGCCAATAATGTACGGCCTTCTTGTATGATTGCCGGTTGATGCATTTCCAACGGCTGTCCATTGTAGTATACCTCAGGCTCTGCAGCGGCTGCCATGGTGCAGCTGCCCGCCAATAATCCCAAGGACAACATCGCTGCTGCAATTTTTTTCATAGAGAACCCTCCCTTTTTTCGACTTATTTATATGTATTATACCATTGACTTGAAATAGAGTGAAGTATTTTCCTGCTGTTTCCTGCATTTTCTAAACAATGTACAGCGTGTTTTCCGATATATGAACGGCAGATTATTTTCGAAGAAAAATGTGAGCAGCTGTTTTGATAAACTCTCAAAATTGTTTCACGTAAAACAATTGCAATAGCACTAGAACCCGTACATAACCTACACAACAGCAAAACAGAGCCCCTCAAATGAGGAGCTCTGTCAAGTAACATTTATTCAATTTCAGATAATCTTACAGATTACTTATTACAGATTGAATAAGATGTCAGCTGCATTGCGCGCATTTTTGCGTAGGCAGCTGTACCTATTACAGGTTGAATAAGATGTCAGCTGTTGTGCCATCTGGGTTGTAAGTTGGGATAACTTTGATGCCAAATGCTTCAGCAGCGAATCTTACAGGAACCATGGTTCTGGAACCATTGATGAATGGAGCAACGTCAGCAGTTTTTTCTGCGCCGTTTACAGTGTAGGTTGCGGAACCGATGGTCATAACAACTTCTACGCCGTTTAATTTAGCGGTTACAGCCTGGGTAGCTTCATCGTAAGCAACTTCAGCGCCGAATGCTTCAGCCAATGCACGGAATGGTACGAAGGTACGGTCATTCTGAATCATTGGAGCTGCATCAATAGTAGCTTTTGCATCGTTCACAACGATTTCGTGGGAACCGATGGACATAACTACGACATCACCTACAGAGCCAGTGCCTACAGCAAAGATCTGGGTACCAGTGTAGTATTTAACTACGTTGGCATTAGTAGCAGTATCAGTATAGGAATATTTCAATACAGCTTGAACTGTCACATTGCCAACAACATTGGATGTCAAGTTCATATCGAAATAACCATCTGTTTTTACTTTCTTATCATCAGCTGTAGATACAAATACTCTTGCATCAGTTGGTTTATCCAGAATTACATAGCTAATTGCTACGCTTGCTTTCTGGTTTTTACTTGCGTTACCTAAAGCAACAACTTTACCGTTTTCATCAACTACATTCACTCTAATTTTGTTGTTTACTTTTACTTCAGCTGTTTTAGTAGCGAATTTCAATTCTTTTGCATCATTTGCAACAGCTACTACTGCAGTGGCAACTAAGTTATGGCGTTCATCTACAGCAGTAATGGTGATTTCAGAACCAACATATTTCTCATCAGTTTTAGCAGTTAATTCACCCTTTAAGGAGTCAAAGTTTGCAACTGCATAACCAGTAGCAGCTAACGTAACTTTACCTTTTGCGGATTTTTCTACATTGTTAGCATCTAACCAGTATAAATCATTTGGGCCTTCAATTTTAGCACCTAATTCGATTGCTTCTGGGTATTCTACAACCAATTTAACAGGTGTAGTAAATTCTTTTACTTCAATTGTAGCAGTAGCATAGTTACCATTGTCTAAAACTACTTTAAAGGTATAGGTACCTTCTACAGAAATGACTTTATTACTGCAAACAGTTTCACCATCGAACCATAAATCTTTATTTTCCAATTTAGAACCAGATGGCTGAGAAGTAATTGCTACATAACCATAATGTTCTTTTGTTTTAGCAGAATCTTTTGCATTTTCCCAACCAGCAGATACAACTTCAGGATCCAGTTCGTTACCATTTACATCATACATAGTAAATTCGATAGCTTCAATCCCAGTTGTTAAGCTTTCATTTAAGATATCAATTGGGTTTTCAGGTTCGTCGGTGCATTCAATTTTGTTAGCCATTGTAGCACCAACGGTCACTTCAATCACTACTTCAAACTGACCATAAGTTACATATACTTTGTAGGTACCTTCAGCACTACCGGAAACAGTAAATTTAGCCTGACCTAAAGCGTTGGTTGTTACGGAAGTTTTGTTTACATCAATAGCGCCAGCGGTATCAATTTTCAGGGTTTTACCTGCCTGTGTACTGTATTTACCGTTAACTTCTTTACCTAATTCAATAGTAATTTCCTGTTCATCAACGTTATTTGCTTTGATGTTCAGAGCGCTAGCTGTGTAACCATCTTTTAATGTCAGATTGTTGCCTTCTGCGCCCTCTTTATCTCCTTGAGCATTATAAACTTGGTAATCGTTGCCCATTTTAACTTTCAAACGCAGTTCATCTAAAGCAGCATTTTTTGTAGTTACAGTTACTACTGGAGCTCCGTTATACTCAGAAGCTGCGGAAATTCTCCCGCTATCAGTAATAGAAGGCTCTACGGAAGATACATGAATTTTGAAAGCACCAGAAGCGCGGAAGCCTACTTTAAATGCATTGTCTGCAGAATCCACATTGCTAACTTCATGAACCAGTTCACCTAAACCGTTACCATTAACCGTAGCAGTATTAACAGGAACACTAGAACCGTCTTTTGTAATCCATACAAATACAGTAGTAGTAACCAGATCACCATTCAGGTTACGGTTAGCTAAACCAACAGTAGCCGTTTCTGTGATATCAATATCTGTATCATCAGTATAAACTACAGATGTGCTGTCTGCGATAGTTTTTGCTGGATCAACAGCAGCGAAAGCAGCAACTGGCATTAATGTCATCATGAAGCACACTAATGTCAAGATTGCAAATAATTTTTTGTTTTTCAATTTATTTCCCTCCTAGGATATTTCTCGGTCGGTTTTTTGTCGCGCCGGACAATCGGGAAACCCCGATATATGCGCCTTTTCTCTCACTGTCCGCCACCGGTGGATATTCAAAACTCATGAGTTTTGAATACATGGTCAACTGTAGTTTTTCTATGTTAAACTAGAGTGAAAAATAGAGCAGCTTTGGGGGAGCATGTGCGTGTTTTTCCGTTTCTGGGGAGAAGAAAAACTACAGAATCTTAAAGAGCTCAGCATTGTGTGTAGGTATGATTTATGCTATAATAAACCCGTCATTCTCATCAATTAGAATTACAAGTTAGATGGATTGTACAATGATATAATGAATTTAAAAAGTGAAGTGAGCTTTTTTATGATGGAATTGGATTATTGGGTGCAGCCTGGGTTGACAGACTGGTCTCAATATCAGCAAAGAATTACAGAAATTCACAAAAAATTGATGAATAAGGAAGATAGTTATACTGGTTGGGTGGACTGGCCTTTACGCATGGAGACGGAATTGCTGCAGGATCTCCTATGCACGGCAGAAGAAATTCGGCAAAAATGCACAGCGTTAGTGGTGATTGGGATTGGGGGCTCTTACCTTGGTGCGAAAGCATGTATTGAATTGCTGCAATCTCCTTTTTACAATGAATATTATGCAGCACAGCAAAAACGTCCCCGTATTTATTTTGCAGGGCATCATCTGAGCACCATTTATTATTATGAGTTGCTGGAGCGCTTGAATAATGAAGAGGTTTGCCTGTGTGTGATTTCTAAGTCGGGTACTACTTTGGAGCCCTCTATTGCCTTTGAGATGCTACGAGGCTATTTGCAGGAACGTTATGGACAGGCAGAAGCGGCGAAGCGCATTTATGCTATTACAGATGCTTCTAAGGGCACTTTGCGGGCTGAGGCAGAGGATAAGGGGTACAAAACTTTTGTTGTGCCTGATGATATCGGCGGCCGTTATTCGGTGTTGACGCCGGTAGGACTTTTGCCTATTGCAGTGGCTGGAATTGACATTGAGGCCATGCTGGAAGGTGCGGCAATGGCCTGCAGAGAATATGATAATGAGGATTTAAGCAGCAATGTGTGTTATCAGTATGGTGCGTTGCGTAATCTGTTGCAGCAGCAGGGAAAGGTCATAGAGATTTTTGAGGTATATGAGGGAAGATTGCGGTACTTCACCGAATGGCTGAAGCAATTGTTTGGAGAGAGTGAGTGCAAAGAGGGCAAAGGTGTTATTCCGATGTCTTTGCAAATGTCTACGGATTTGCATTCTATGGGTCAGTTTTTGCAGGAGGGAAGACAGATTTTCTTTGAGACGACGCTGACCGTGGAACATATCTGCAAGGATGTGTCTTTAGAAAAAAGTCAGTTTGCCGGTGTGGCTAGAACGATGCATGAGTTGAATCTGATTGTGGAGGACAGTGCGCGCAAAGCGCATGGGAAGAATCAAACACCTAATATTCGGTTGACGGTTAGTGAATTGAGCGCACGTTCTTTTGGTTATATGGTGTATTTTTTTGAAAAGGCCTGCGCCGTTAGCTGTTATTTAACGGGTGTCAATCCTTTTGACCAGCCCGGTGTAGAGGATTATAAGCGTAATATCAAAATTGCACTGCAGGGAGAAAAATGCTAAACAATTAGGCAGGGAGGTAAGTTCATGGACGAGCAGAAGATTGCTTCTCGCAGCGAACGACATAAAAAGAAAAAAGGCGGCCTTTTTGTGAAAGGCGTAAAGGATGGGCTTATCTCACAGGATGAAACAGAGAGCTCATACGAAAAAAAGAAAACCTCGAGCGATGCGTGGTATTTTACTGACGTAACTGTAGAAGAGGAAACAGAAGCAGAATGGGAGAACTTCGGCGAAGAAGTTGTAGGTGAAGAAGCAGGGCATAAAGCAGAACCGTCAGCCCATAAAGGAAAAAAGAAAAAGAAATTGAATCCTGCTGTGGGATTTTTGCTGTTGTTTATAATGTTGGTGAGTGGCGCGTGGTGCGGTTATGCAGCTGTGAATGCCTTTTTGTTGCCCTCAGGAGATCAGAATATTGCTGGTATGGATCAGGAAATGTTGGACAACATCAATATTCTGGTATTGGGCTGTGATGAACGGGAAGGAGATTCTGCAGCCCGTGCGGATGTGATTATGGTAGCGACGATACGTCCAGAAGCGAAAGAGGTATCTGTCTTTTCTATTCCGCGGGATACACGAGTGGCAATAAAGGGCCACAATCAAGATAAGATTAATCATGCGATGGCTTATGGCGGAATTCCGTTGATTCTGGACTCGGTAGAAAATTTGTTGAATATAAAAATAGACCACTATGTAAAAGTAAATTTTGATGGCTTTATCAATGTGATTGATGCGCTGGGCGGCGTGAATATTGAAGTGCCTTGCCGTATGTACAAGCCTTTAGAGGCCATTGACCTTTTGCCTGGATATCAAACGTTAAGCGGTTCTGAGGCGTTGGCTTTTGTGCGCTGGCGTGGTGATGGCACTGGAGATTATGGACGCATTGAACGACAGCAGGAGTTTTTGACGGCTGTGACGGGAAAAGTGCGGGAAATGAGCATGAAACAGGCTTTGGGTGTAGCCAGTGCAGTGATGGACAGTATTGAAACGGATATGAGTATCAAACAGATGACTTCTTATGGTGTCAATTTGTTGGGGATCGGCTCAGAGGATATCCATACGTATAGTTTTGTAGGTAGTGAGTTATGGCTGCACGGAGTCAATTATGTAGAACCGGATATGGACGCGATTGCGGAAATTGTGGACAAAATGCAGCACGGAGAACCGGAGCCTGTGGAAACTGCCAATGGAGAAGACGGTGAGATTCCTGCGGAACCGGAGGATTCCATGGTGCAGTGAAAAGAGTAAAAACAACGATTTTTGAAGGAGATGAAACGATGGCAGAACGGTTAAATATTTTAGGTGTAGGGATTGACTGTATTGACAGCGAAGAGGCGTTGACACAAATTGAAAATTTTATTGCTGATGGGAATCCTCATCAGGTTGTCACAGCAAATGCAGAGATTATTTATCAGGCAAATAGAAATGAAAAAATGCGGAATGTTATCAATCAGGCGCAGATGGTGACTGCTGACGGTTCTGGGGTGGTATGGGCCAGTAAGCAGTTAGGACGTCCGTTGCGTCAACGGGTGACGGGAATTGATTTGGTAAACAGTATTTGTGAGCAAAGTGCAAGGAAAGGCTGGAAGCTGTATATTTTAGGCTCTGCTCCCGGTGTGGCGGCGACAGCAGCTGTGAATATTCGCCAAAAATTTCCCGGTTGCAATATTGTGGGAACACATCACGGATATTTTAATGCCAAAGAGGAAAAACAGATTGTAGCAGAGTTGCTGCAACTACAGCCTGATGTGTTGTTTGTGGCGTTGGGTGCGCCAAAGCAGGAATATTGGATTGCTGAGCACATGGCGCAGCTACAGATTCCTGTCTCGATGGGGATTGGCGGCAGTATGGATGTATTGTCTGGCAATGTAAAGCGCGCGCCGCGATGGATGCAAAAAATGAGTCTGGAATGGTTGTATCGGCTCTTGATTCAGCCTACTCGATTTAAGCGTGTACTGGCTTTGCCTAAATTTATGCTGGCGGTGAAAAAACAGGCGAAAAATTAAGCGCGGTTTAAAGGGGAGAAGGCAGCATTGAGATTCGTTTGCCTTTCCAGAACCCTGGTTTGACGGAAAATAAGGCCGTTTGATTTGAAATGCGTGACGTGCTCTGGTATTTCTATTTTTATAGAACTAGAAAGTAGAGAAAAGCAAGTGAGAATTAGTCATTGCAATTGCGGACAAAATTGGGCATAATAAAGATATTATCACAGAAAAGTAATGTACAAATTAAGCAGTTTAAGGAGGGCAAGTTTATGTTAATCGTGACGACAGATATCATACCGGGAAAAGAAATTGCAGAGGTAAAAGGTTTGTGTAAGGGAAGCACAGTGCGCAGCAAAAATGTTGGCAGTGATATTGGGGCTTCGTTAAAAGGTCTGGTTGGCGGAGAATTGAACAGCTATAACGATATGTTGACAGAAGCACGTCAAATTGCTATTGGGCGTATGGTAGAAGATGCCGAAGCGCAAGGCGCAAATGCGATTGTGGCAATGCGTTTGGGTTCTGCTGCGGTGATGTCCGGTGCAGCGGAGATTGTAGCCTATGGAACAGCAGTTGTTGTGAAATAAACGGGTTGGGAGAGGAAAATTATGATGGAATCAATCGAATTTTTGATATCTTTAGCTTTATGCCTGCTGTATATTGCGGTACCGGTGGGTCTGATCGGCGGTGTATGCTATTTCTTCGGTCAGCGGCGGCAGGAGAAAAAGCTGGAAGCAACAAAAGATTACAGTCGGTATTGAGCTGATGACGGATATTCTGGAGCGACCGGACTGGGACAGTTATTTTATGGAGATCACTTTAGTCGTAGCAAAGCGGTCTACTTGCCTGCGCCGTCAGATTGGGGCAATTCTGGTTCGAGATAAGCATATCATTGCTACGGGCTATAATGGTGCGCCGAAACGGTTGGCGCATTGTGCGGAAACCGGGTGTTTGCGGCAGCAGTTGGGTATTCCGTCGGGGGAGCGGCATGAGCTTTGCCGGGCGCTGCATGCGGAACAAAATGCAATTATTCAGGCGGCCAATTTGGGCATCCCCATTGAGGGAAGTACATTGTACTGTACGACGGCGCCTTGTTCGCTGTGCGCGAAAATGCTCATCAATGCCGGCGTTGTGCGCGTGGTGTTTGACGGAGATTATCCTGATGCGCGGGCTATGGATTTCTTCCAGCAGGCTGGTGTAGAGGTGCAGCAGTTATCTTTGAATAAAAATGAACAATAGGATGACAGAGTTATGAAAAAAATAATGTGTGTGTTTGGAACAAGACCGGAAGCTATCAAGATGGCGCCGGTGGTGAAAGCCATTGAACAAAATGAGCATTTGCAAAGTATCGTGACGGTGACAGCACAGCATCGAGAGATGCTGGATCAGGTGCTGCAGTTGTTTGGGATTACGCCTGACTATGATTTGAATTTGATGAAAAAAAATCAAACTCTGACAGATATTACTGCTGGTGTATTGCACGGGCTGGAGGAGATTTTGCAGAAGGAACAGCCTGACTTGGTGCTGGTGCATGGCGATACGACAACAACATTTGCTGCAACTTTGGCGGCATTTTATCAGCAGATTCCCGTCGGACACGTGGAGGCAGGCCTGCGCACCTACGACAAGTGGTCCCCCTACCCGGAGGAG
>OFGO01001654.1_pt1 | contig 15254 bp, 12 predicted proteins | sample 1521761 | NCBI WGS metagenome assembly OFGO01 (sample SAMEA3504128, study PRJEB24116) | mouse gut metagenome | biome: mouse gut; feature: mouse-associated habitat; material: faeces | place: Denmark | collected 2011
CTCGCCCGTCAATTCAGGATCCAGGGCCGAAGTCGGTTCATCGAAGCACAGGATATCCGGCTGAAGCGCCAGCGCCCTTGCGATCGCCACTCTCTGCTGCTGCCCGCCGGACAGATTGCCTGGTAAGTTCGACAGCTTCGCAGACAGTCCCAACATGTCGATGATGGAATCGATATATTTCCGGTCCGGCTCGTTGCCATCCAACTGTACCGGCAGCACGATATTCTCGTACACATTAAGCACCGGTACCAGATTGTAATTTTGGAATACGAAACCAATCTTTCGACGCCGGAAGATCGTAAGCGCCTCATCCTTTAACGTAAAAATATCTTTACCATCCACGGTCACTGTTCCGGAGGTGGGCCGGTCAAGTCCGCCCAACATGTGAAGCAGGGTGCTCTTTCCGCTGCCTGACGTCCCCACTATAGCTACAAACTCCCCCTTATCCACCTTAAGATCCACGCCGTCTAATGCGTGTACTTCGTTTTCTCCTGCACCGTATATTTTTCGTAAATTCTTAGTTGATAGTATCGTCATTTCTTTAACCTTGCCCCTTTCTCAGTGTGCTTTTTTTGCATAAAGTCCTTTTCTGCCGGAATAGATTGCACTCGCACAAAAAAATCTGCATCATGAAGTATTTCTCTTCACAAGACAGATTATCGCATAATATTCTTACTATCTTCTTTCCATGGCAAAATAAAATCTAACAGTTTTGAAAGATTGTGCCATCCTATTACAGAAATTCTGCATCCTGCCCAACGGACCGCTGTCCGAAAGCAGAAATCCAGTATCCTGTCCTTAATCCACCGGCAAATATATAGAGAAAGTCGCGCCCATACCTTCCTTGGATGACACCTTGATATAACCGGACTCCTGCTTAAGGATCTCCCGCGTCAGATAAAGCCCGATGCCCAGACCTTCCTGATCCGCCACTCCCAAAGAACGATAAAACCGCCCGAATATCTTCGCCTGCTCCTCCTCCGAGATTCCGTCTCCGGTATCTGTGACCTCGATACAGATAAAAAGCTTATAGTTCTTCAACCTGACTGTAACACCGCCTCGCTCCGTATATTTGATGGCATTGTCTATGAGATTACCAAGCGCTTCTTTCGTCCATTTCAAATCAAAACAGGCAGTTATCTCCTCCGCCCCTTCAGAGAAGATCTTCAGATACAATCCCTTTTCCTGCGCCTTTCCCGCAAATACTCTCTCCATCTCTAAAAGAAGCGGTAAGACGGTAGTCTTCTTCGGCTGCAACACAAGTATCCCCGTTTCCAATCTCGAAAGCCTGACAAGCAGATCGACAAGGAATTGCAGCTTCTGCGCCTGATCTGCCAGAAGTTCCAAATTCTCCCTGTTCTCGTCAGACTCTGACTGCATCTGCTCCTGCAATAGTTCCGTATAGAGCATGATATTGGCGAGCGGCGTTTTTGTCTGATGGGAAATATCCGCGATCATCGTCTTGATCCGCTCTTTCTCCTCCGCTGTTTTTCTAGCCGAAATCTCCAAAGCACTCAGATATTCTGCCATCCTGCTCTCCAGCGCAGAATACAGCGACTCACTGAATACACTCTCCTGGAATGTGCCGTCTATAGCAGCCTCCAGCATACGCTTCATTCGTTCCAGGCTGTGTCTTACTTTATAATGATCCACGATCACGAGGATCACTGCGCCAAGCAGGCAGGCAATGCCTGTTATCAATATGATCATTGCCTGCCTGTCATCTGCCATGAAGTATTGTCTCCCGTCTATATGCTGTGTTCAAACCTGTCTTCCTCTTACTCAAATCGATATCCAACCCCATACACTGTCCTGATCCTGTCCTGTGCTCCCAGCTTGTCCCGCAGACGTTTGACCGTGACGGACAGCGCATTCTCATCCACAAATTCCGCCTCCGAGGACCAGATTCGCTCCAAAAGCCGTTCCCTCGTCAGTGAAATCCCCCTGTTGTCCACCAGAACACGCAACAGCTTCTGCTCCGTCCTGCTCAGCTCGACCTGTGCATTCCCGTGGTAATATTCCATCCGCTCAAAGTCAAACCGATAGTCATCGATCACGACCACCTGCGCCTGTCTGTTGTGCTGCACCACCTCCGCCTGCTCCCGCACACGGCGCAGCTGGGTCGCCACACGGGCCCGCAGCACTGCCAGACTGAAAGGCTTGGTGATATAGTCGTCTGCTCCCAGTTCCAGCCCCGTGACGATATCAATCTCCATATCATTGGCCGTCAGCATGATAACGGATACGTCATACTTTTCCCTGATCTCCCGCAGAAGATCAAGTCCGTTTCCATCCGGCAGGTTGATATCCAACAATACAAGATCATATTGGCCCGGGAACCCCTGCCCGCTAAGCCGCCTGCCCGCTTCCTGTATAGTGCCACAACTGTCTGTACTGATCTCCTCGCTGCGCAGCGCCCGACACAGCCCGGCCGCCAACGCCTTGTCGTCTTCCACAACCAGGATATGCTGTTTCTTCCCGCTGTCTGATTCCATATCATCCTCCTTGCTGGAGCGCAGTTATTATTCACAGTCCAATGTCAGTTCACCGCGTCTGCCATTTTATAGTTCTCCTGAAGACCGTTGCGTTTAAGATCGATCGGAAGCACGTCTCTACTTAAGCTCATTCGCCGTCACATAGAAATGATGGTAGATACCACCCAATGCAAGCAGGCTCTCATGCGTACCCTCTTCTACGATCCCCTCCTCCGTCAATACCAGAATCCGGTCGGAATTCCGGATGCTGGATAACCTGTGGGCGATCGTGATGGTCGTCCTGCCCTTTGCCAGTGCCTCCAAAGACCTGGCCACCTGAAACTCACTCTCATTGTCCAGCGCCGAAGTAGCCTCATCCATGATCAGTATAGGCGGATTTTTAAGGAAAACCCTGGCAATGCTGATCCGCTGTTTCTGTCCGCCGGACAGCTTGACGCCGCGTTCACCCACATAGGTATCATACCCGTCTTTCAGTGCACGGATAAATTCATCGGCTCCGGCGCGTTTCGCGGCTTCTATCACTTCTTCCCTTGTTGCATTCTCTCTACCGTAAGCGATATTCTCATACACCGTACCGGAGAACAGATAAACATCTTGCTGTACCATACCGATATTCTGCCGCAAGCTCTTGATCGTATACTTATGGATATCCTTTCCGTCCAGCAAGATCTCCCCCTGGTCAATATCATAGAAACGAGGGATCAAGTTGCACAATGTTGTCTTGCCGCCGCCGGAAGGCCCGACGATAGCGATCTTCTCACCCGCGCGGATCTCCAGGTTTAAGCCCTTGAAGACCACATTGTGGTCGTCCGGATACTCAAAACTTACATTATGAAAAGCGATGTTCCCCTGCGGATGCTCGCAGGGCACTGCACCCGGCTCATCAAAAATCTCGATATCACTGTCCATGATCTGCACAAACCGCTCAATTCCCGTCATACCGCGCTGAAACTGCTCCGCAAACTCGATGATCCGGCGGATCGTAGCGATCAGCGTGCTCACATACATCACATATGCCACCAGATCCCCCGGCACGATCTTGCCCCTGATCATGAAAAGACCACCGGCCACCAGCAGCACCAGATACATTACCCCGTCAAATGCCCGTGTCGTCGTATGGAAAGCCGCCATAAACTTGTAAGTTTCCTTCTTGATACGGAAAAAATTAATATTGTCCTCCTCGAATTTCGCTTTTTCCTTCTCTTCGTTGGTAAAAGCTTTCACCACCTTCTGCCCCAGCAGACTGTCCTCAATGCGGGCATTGAGCTCACCAATCTGTACACGCTGTTTGCGGAACGCTTCCCGCATACGCAGATTGATCATCGTGCATGTCACCACCATCACCGGTATCACCGCAAAAAGGATCAATGTCAATCCAAGGCTGATCCGCGCCAGGATCACGAAAGAAATGACCGCCTTGATACCCGCGATAAAAAACTCCTCCGGGCAGTGATGGGAGAACTCTGTCACATCAAACAGATCATTCGTGATCCGCCCCATGATCTGGCCTACCTTCGTGTTATTATAGTAAGTATTAGACAACTTCTGCAAATGGGCGTAAGCGTCCCGCCTCATGTCCGTCTCAATGCGTGTTCCCATCACATGACCGGTGTACGCCATATAGAAATTGGCCATCGAATCTACGATCCGCAAGATCAGGTACAACGCCCCAAGCCGCAATATCACCGCCACCGTGAGTGACGCAAGATCGTTCATCCCCGTATTGGTAATAAAACGGATGATCATTGGCAATACCAATTCGCAGATCGTCGTCAAGCCTGCACAGAACAGATCAATGACCACGATCTTCCAGTATTTCTTATAATAGGGCAAAAAACGCCTGAGCAATTCACCTGATTTATATGTTTTTACGTTACTCTGTATTTCCATGCTAACCCCCATGATTTCGCTCTGCGGAATCTCAATTAATACTAAAATCGGCGGTCATAAAACCGCCGATCGTAGTACTTGTATTTATGTAACTATTCAGCCTTCGGCTTCCCAACTACTGAATCCGTCCTGGCCCAAGTTTGCCTTCGGCAAAGATCCGGGCTAAACTGTTACGTATTTATGCCAAAGCTTTCAGCTTCATATCATGCATCTTAATATACATATCCTGCATCTCCTGCTTGGCATCCACGTCTAAAGCAAGCTTAACGTATTCGTTCAGTTTTCTGTTCAGATCCAAATACCCTTCGGCAACCCGCTGAATATTGACACGGATCTCGTTCTCAACTGTCAGCTCTATGTTGATCACCCTGTCCTTCAGTTCTTTCACGTCAATCTGCAGCTTCTGTACTTCAGACTTTACCTCCTGCATTTCAGATGTCATACCTTTGACATTGGCCCTCATCTCCTGCATACTGTCTTTCATGCCTACGGCATCGTCCCTCATTTCCTGCACGCTGGCTCTCATGCCTTCGATGTCAACCCTCATCTCCTGCATACCAAACTTCATGTCTGCAATATTGGTATTCATCCCCTGCATTCCATGCTTCATGCCCGCAGCATCGGTCTTCATGCCTTCTACATCGGACTTCATTTCCTGCATACCGAGTTTCACGCCTTCTACATCGGACTTCATCTCCTGCATACCGAGCTTCACGCCTTCTACATCGGACTTCATTTCCTGCATACCGAGCTTCACGCCTTCTACATCGGACTTCATCTCCTGCATACCGAGCTTCACACCTTCTATATCGGACTTCATTTCCTGCATACCGAGCTTCATGCCTTCTACATCGGACTTCATCTCCTGCATACCGAGCTTCACACCTTCTACATCGGACTTCATCTCCGCAACGCCGGTCTTCACATCCTGTACTTCATCTCTTATAGGCTGCAGTAAGACTGCGATTGCCTGTAAATCTTCCTTTGTCAATGCCATAGTGTCTCCTCCTGTTCATTGTCTGCTCTCCGAAATCATGTTCTCACAGAACGCACCATCGATGCACATTCCCGTCCCATAACTCGCAATATTCTTTTTATCGTTTACAATGCTTCCGCTCATGGTATGTTCCCGCTTTCATACCAGTCGCTCTCACTTTCTATCACGAACTCTCTTTGGAAGATAAATTATACACTAAAGCAAATGAAAATGCAATATTAAACCGAATAACTATTCAGATATTTTTCCTGCTCCGGCGTGAGGACGTCGATCTCTTTACCGAGGAAAGCCAACTTACGCTTCGCCACATCTTTGTCTACTTCTTCCGGCACATCGATCAGCTTCTCTGTAAGTTCACTGCCGTGCTCCACGAGGTATTTCGCAGACAGCGCCTGGATCGCAAAACTCATATCCATGATCTCCGCCGGATGGCCGTCGCCTGCCGCCAGATTTACAAGACGCCCCTCTGCCAGCACGAAGATCCACTGACCGCTGGGCAGCTTATAACCCATGATGTTCTTGCGCTGTTCCTTCTTCTCCACCGCATTGGCTTTCAGCCACGCCATATCGATCTCACAGTCAAAATGGCCCGCGTTGCAGAGGATTGCACCCTCTTTCATTACCGCAAAATCTTCCTTATCGATAACACCGTTGCAGCCCGTCACAGTGATAAAGAAATCACCGATCTTAGCCGCCTCCTGCATGGGCATTACGTCAAAACCGTCCATCACTGCCTCAATCGCTTTGATCGGATCAATCTCCGTGACTACCACTCTCGCGCCCAGGCCTTTCGCTCTCATGGCCGTACCCTTACCGCACCAGCCATATCCTGCTACCACCACGATCTTACCTGCCACGATCAAGTTCGTGGTTCTGTTAATGCCGTCGAATACCGACTGTCCCGTACCGTATCTGTTATCAAAGAAATGCTTGCAGGCCGCATTGTTAACGCGCACCATCGGAAACTTCAATTCACCTGCATTATTCATAGCCTCCAGGCGGATGATGCCTGTGGTCGTCTCCTCGCATCCGCCGATGATGTTCGGAATCAGATGCGGCATCTCCGTGTGCACCATCGTCACCAGGTCTCCGCCGTCATCGATGATGATATTCGGCTCCGCCTCCAACACATGGCGGATATGCGTCTCATATTCTTCCGGTGTTGCACCGTACCACGCATGTACTTCCAATCCAGCCTTCACGAGTGCTGCTGCCACATCATCCTGTGTAGATAAAGGGTTGGAACCGGTCACATACATCTCGGCACCGCCTGCTGCCAGCACCAGACAAAGATAGGCGGTCTTAGCCTCCAGGTGCACTGACAAGGTCACCTTCTTACCCTCGAAGGGTTTGCTCTCCGAAAATTCCTTCTCCAGCGTACGCAGCAGGTCGCAGTTCCTTTTCACCCACTCAATTTTTCTCTCACCGGATTCGGCAAGATTAATGTCTCTGATTTCGCTACTCATTTCAATAGTTTCCTCCTTAAAATTAATCAGCCGAATTTTTATTATAGTGATGGTCGTCTGTCCTATCATCACTTTGTAAAGCATCGAACAGTTGTCTGCCGATACCGATATATTTTCACAGGCGTTCCCTATGGATCCTCCTGTAAAATACCTATCCTGGAAAACTAGAAAAACATCTCCTTATACCAGCGCACAGCCGTAATATATGCCTTAAATACCGCATCATTATCGATGCTCTTTAAAATCTGCATCCGGCTGACTTCCTGCCAGTCCGCATTCTCGTAAGCTATCATGAAATCATAGATATCCGCAAACTCACCTGTACGGTTCAAAAGTGCTTCCCTGATCTCCTTGGCAACGTTGACCTTATCAAGCGCCTCCGCCATAGGCATACTCAGGATAATATCCAGCACCGAGAAAAGCCCCATCAAAAACAGCTCAGGTGCTTTCATCGCCAATCCGAATGAAGGTGCCAGGCATTCCATGAATTTAGCCCGCAGAAGAGAAACTCTTGTGATCTCATTGGGTCTGTCCGCACACAATTCTTTCGTGATCACGGTATTGATCCATTTCTTTAATTCCCGCTGGCCCAGCAGCGCCGCCGCGTGTCGGATCGACGTCACCTCGGACTTCACCGCAGTGCGGTTCACCATCTCAAGCAAAGACACTACGAGTGCCGTATCTCTGCCGATCACATCAGCCGCCTTCGTCAGTTCAAAATCCACATCATTGACAATATTCATCAACTCCAGATAGTTGACTTTAAGAGGTTCCACCTCTGTCTGCCCCTTAGTCACCGGGATACGATAAAATGCGCCCTCAAAATAGTGGAAAGACCGGTCCATCCTGACGCCGTCGAAAATCTCCTGCTTCTCGATATTGCCGACACAGATCTTGATATGCGGATATTGATGCCCAAAATAAATCTTGGCCTTGAAAACATCTACCTTCTTATAGTCCAGGATGATATAATCCATCAACGCAAGGATCTCTCTGTAATTCTCCAGCTCCATTACCGGAAGTTTCCTGATCGCCAGCTTATACCCCTTCTGCTTTAACTGCTTGAACCGTTCCTGATAGTCCGGTGTGTTAGTGACCGAATTGTCAAAAAGCAGCACCAGCCGCCCCAGCATCGTATCGCTCTGGGACTCAATATCCGAGAACACCGCAATAGAACCCACCGGGACAAGCACGTCGGTGCCCGGCGACAACGTATCAATACCGATGCTCTGTAAAATATCAAGGCCCTCCACCCGAGCAGCGCCGTCATTTACAGCTGAGCTCTGGAGCGCCGGATTCAACAGCAGATTCGCCTTCTGCGAGAAAAGCGAATAAGCGCACACCTTCATGTCTTTATCAAAAAAAGGAATCAATGTAGCAAGCATACTCTATAGTCTCCTTTCAAAACTATTACAGTCCGTTACAAATTTCTTATATTATAGCAGACTTTATTTGTGATTGCTACGGTATTTTTGCAGGGATTTTCAATCCTCAGTGCCCTGTTTGACAGGGGGACAAAGTTGGGCATGGACAAAAAAAGAAATGTTGTGGAAATCCGCCATATTATGGTAGAATGATACACATGAAATCATAAAGATAAATAAGGTTTTGCAAAGCGCTTCGGAATGGAAGAAAAACGAACCTGTACAGAAAATGGAGGGCCTATATGAAACTGGTTGTATTAGAACGTAACAGCGCGGGAAAGGATGTTGACGTATCCTGCTTTGAGAAATTCGGAGAAGTGGAATATTATCCGAATACGGTAGCGGAGAACACGGCACAGCGTGTAAGAGAAGCAGATATCATCATGGCTAATAAAGCGCCCCTCAACGAAACTACCCTGAAGGACGCTCCCAATGTAAAACTGATCTGCCTGCTCGCCACAGGCTTCGACAATGTAGATCTTGCCTACTGCAAGAGCCGCGGCATCAAGGTCACCAATGTTGTCAATTACTGTACATCCACAGTGGCACAGCATACGCTTCTGCTGGCGCTGGCGCTTTCTGAGAAACTCGCCTTTTATGACGACTATGTAAAGTCCGGCACCTACAGCACACAAGACCGCTTCTCCAACTTCGACAGGGCTTTCTATGATCTGGAAGGCAAAACATGGGGCATCGTCGGTATGGGGACCATCGGCCGCAGAGTCGCCGGACTGGCCAAAGCTTTCGGCTGCAAGGTCATCTTCTACTCCGCCTCCGGCAAGAGCACCTGCACGGATTATGAAAGAGTGGAATTTGACACACTTTTACAGGAATCCGACATCCTGTCCCTGCACTGCCCGCTCAGCGACCGGACAAGAGGATTGATCAACAAAGATGCCCTCCTCAAAATGAAAGAAACCGCCATCTTAGTCAATGTAGCCCGCGGCCCGGTCGTAGACACGCAGGCGCTCTATGACGCCCTCATCGCGAACCAGATCGCCGGTGCCGGACTGGATGTGCTGGAGAGGGAGCCCATGGCGGAAGATAACCCATTGGCACAGATCAAGGACAGCACAAAACTGATCATCACACCTCACATGGCATGGGCAAGCGTTGAATCCAGAACCAATCTGGTGCAGGAAGTTGTTAAAAATATCGAAGCTTTTCTGGCCGGAGAGAACAGGAACGTCGTGAATTTGTAGATCTCGGGCAGCTTCCCATACCGCCCTACCAGATCGGATCCATCTCCACTGCCTTCTTTGCATCCTGCATTTCGTCTTATCTTCCTGTTCCTTATGGATCCACTGCCGGAGGCTCCATATACTCCGACGGATCGAGGAATGCACCGTCCCGGCTCAAGGCGAAATGCAGATGCGCGCCGGTCGATTGCCCGGTACTTCCCACAGAGGCAATTCTGTCTCCGCGATTTACCTGCTCTTCATTCGAGACGGCAACATCCTGGCAATGGCAATAATAGGTCATATCACCATTCTGGTGCAGCAGGACAACATAATTGCCGTATTCCGCAGAGTAACCCGTCTCATACACGATGCCATCTGCAGCTGCCGTGACAGCAGTGCCTGCCGCAGCTGCAAAGTCTATCCCCTCGTGTACGCGGACTTCCCCGGTGACAGGATGTACTCTCTCCACATAGGAATCTGCGATACGATCATATTCACAGGGATAGGTATAAGTGAGCGGAACAAATTCAAAGACCATATCATCCCAGACGCATTGCAAGTCACCGAGTCTTGTATTCCCATAGACCGTGAGATAAATATATGCAGTCTGCAGCCCCTTTTCATCTTTATACTCTTCATATAGATAATTGGACTGCCATGTATCATGCGGCTCTCCCTCTGTCACCAGATATCTGTCAAAAAGGTTCTGCGTCTCCAGATCGACCTCAAAACTCTTCACGATCGGCAGCTGCCAAAGCAGATCCTTCTCCACCTCATAGCGGAACATATACCGCATCTTGAGCGGATGCAGCCAGACACTTTTTCCATCATCTGACACGGCAACCTGGCAGACATTATCACCCTGCGTAAATTGACACCCAATCGCCGCCAGGTCAAGGCTGCGTACTATCTCCCTGTCCGTCAGGTCATAGACGATCAGGCCGAAATAATCGTGGAATATAATGACACTGTTGTTCGTACCGTCCAGCCCCGGATTTCCCGCATAGTCCAGTGTGGGACCGTCTGCTCCCCATTCTGTCCCAGCGGATACTGCCGCCTTCTTTATGGTCAGCTGGCGCATTTCGGCAATCTCCTCCTCCGGATCAAACTCCTCCGTCTCCTGTTCGCGGCCGGATGCACTTTCATTCCCTGAAACTACATTATTCCCCTCCTTCTGAGACGTTCCTGTAAAAGCGCATCCCGCCAGAGCAAGCATGAACACGACCGCAGCGATCCCCGCCGACAATCGGGCACCGTTTGCCCTCACAAGCCGTGAGATCCTCTCTTTCAGCTCGGAATTTCTCGGGCGCAGCATGGTTCCATATGAATAGATTCTCCTGCCGCAATTTTTCCTGGAAAGATCCAGAAGCATCTCACCATAAGTCAACCGTTCTTTATCGCCAAGCCGCCGTATCGTACCATGATCGCAGGCAATCTCCCCGTCCCTGGCAGAAACCGATGCCGCGATCCATACCAAAGGATTGAACCAGTATACCGTGACCAGCACGGCACGCAGCAGCGCCCAAATATGATCCCCGTGAAGGTAGTGTACCTGCTCATGAGTCACCACATAGCGAAACCTGTCGGTGTCTGTCCGGATGTCCGTGCCAATATAGACCGCCGGATGCAGCACACCCACAAGACAGGGCGCTTCCAGTTTATCCACCCGATAAACCGGAAGGCTCCGGCAAAGCTTCGCCATCCCTCTCCTGCTTCTCACATTCCGTTCCCCGCCGCCCCGGCATAATTGCCGTGTCCTGTACAGTCTTCTGCGGAATCGAAGATGGGCAATGCAAAGCGTCCCTCCCACAAACAGGCTGCCGGCGATCCAGATCCATCGGAAGACTGACGCGCCTTCCCTCACCGATAAGTGCTCTCCTGCTGCGGCATTTCTCTCTTCTGCTATCACTGTTCCTTCTTCGATGACATCTTCCCCTGCTGTCTGCAACCCCTGCGCGCTGCTCTCGTTCTCTCCTTCCAGGGGCAGTTCCTGTATTGCCATATGATCACGCCCGCCATTTCCCAAAGGGCTGCTATCATCCCCACCGGCATGGGAAGTTTCCACATATTTTCCCGTTACCGCATCTACCGCACGAAACACGCCGACCGGGCTCTCTATGAAATTAACCGGAATGAGCAGTCTCAGCACTACGAGCATCCATAACCCATACCTGATATACACATGAAGTTTCTCTCCGAACAGTTTCCGCACGGCAAGGATCGCCGTCACCAAAACCGCCGTCCGTATCATGATCCCCATCACAGCACCCATCACGACTCCTCCTTCCTTCGTTTCTCTTCCCTGGCCTCCCGAATGATCCGGTACAACTCCTCCATCTCTTCTTCCGGGATATCCTGCTTTTTCACCAGCGTGTTGACCAGCAATCCCAAGCTGCCATTGTAAATACGGTTGATAAAGTTACTCGTCTCTGACTCCACAACTTCCTCCCGCTTCAAGAGCGGATAATATTCCCTGGCTTTCACTCCCTCCCGATACCGGATGCATCCCTTCTGCTCCATCCGTTTCAAGAGCGTCTTCGTAGTGCTCTTCGCCCATCCGGTCTCAATCTCCATGGCCTTGATCAGCTGCGTTGCCGTCTTCGGCGCCTGCTCCCACAGATTTTCCATGATGCGCCATTCACTGTTGGATAGACTGATCATTTTATCTTCCATACTTTCCTCCATTCCGAGGCGCTTTGCGCTGAGGCCGCGAGCCAAATTTCAAATTTGGCTCTGCAATCTCGAGTTTGTGGCTCCGGCACAAACTCGCAGTTGAATAAATTGCTCATCAGAGAATTTATTCAACCTTACACTCTCATTTCAATCTGGACATGTTCCCCAGCAAAAGGTCTACTGATGTAACCCTATGACATCAATATAGCACTTAGGGCTACACATGTCAACCTATAAGAGCACCACTTCATATACTTTTTACTGCCATCGGCTGTAATGTCTCCGAGAGCTATATCGTTAAACGCAAAGACAGCCGGAACCGTTATCTATCCTACTCGATAACTTGTTCCGGCCGTCTGTTTGTCCGGGCGTGACACATATGCCGTATGATCGGCCCGCTTTATAAATATTTCTTCAGATTATCCAACACCACCTGATATCCGTTGGCATACATATGAATGCCTTCGATCGTGAACTCCCTCTTCAGTTTGCCGCGCTCATCGGTCAGGCCCTCATTCACATTGACAAAACGGCAGCTCTTCTTCGCCGCCAGCTTCTCTACGGCTTCATTGGCAATGGCAATATTCTCATTGGTCCTCGTGACGAAGGCCGTCTTCCCCCATTCACCTTCCGGCAGCTTGTCTGTCTCATTGACCGGATAATAAGCCATCATCGTGATCTCCGCTTTAGGTAATCTCTCCTGGATACGGGTGATGATCTCCTCATACCGCTCCATCAGCGCCTCCAGCCGATAGTCCGGGCTTCCGATATCATTGGTGCCGATATTAATGAAGATCCTGGACGGCTCCGTCCCGAAGACCATCTCTTCCATGTACTCCAACATATCTGACGTAGTAAATCCGCCGATGCCCCGATTATAAATGACCTGATCCATGCCGTTCGTCATCAGCAGCTCATTGACCGGAAACTGTTCCATCAGAGAAGAACCTGTGAAAAGAATCTCGCCCTTTCTCACATTCCGGTTCAAAATCCGGTATCTCTCCAGTTTGTCCTGTTGTTCCCTGTGCATAAATTCTTTGAAAAAATCCATAACTTCCTCCAATCTTTGCTGTTTACTGTAAAAATATGTATTATAATATATCTATCATTACCACCATACCTTTAGGAGGCTTATCCATGGAACTGTTACAGCTGCAATACTTTCAGGTGATCGCGCGGACACAGAATATTTCCACTGCCGCAAAACAACTCCATATCTCCCAGCCTTCCCTGAGCCAGATCCTCAAACGGCTGGAACAGGAAGTGGGCGCTCCCTTATTCGACCGGATAGGTAAACGCATCGTGCTCAATGCCTATGGCGCGGTACTCTTAAAGCATGTGGAAGAAGTGTTTGCCGCCTTGGATAATGCTGCCCTGGAGATCCAGACACTATGCGGCACCGCTTCCAAAACCGTCAATCTAAGCATTCTGTCCGCCTCCATGCTGCTGCCGGATCTCTATCGGGAGATCAGGAATGCCGATCCTTCTATACTGCTGCATATCCTGCAGGCCGATCAAGAACACTTGCCCGATGCCAATGAACTCATCGTCTCCTCCGACTGGAAGCTGCCGACAGATACTGCCTCCTGCCATCTCCTGTTGGAAGAGGAGATCCAACTCGCCGTGCCTGACGGACATCCTTTGCTCAGCAAACCTTATATCTGTCTGGAAGACTTAAGTGAGGAGCCTTTTATCAGTCTGTCCTCGGACAGCTCCCTGGCCCGCATCCTCTCTCATTACTTTACAGACCGGAATTTCCGGCCGAATATCACCACCTACATCGACAATCCCGATATCATGCGCAAACTTCTTGCGGCGAAGATCGGTCTGGCCTTCGTTCCGACCCTTACCTGGCACGGCCTGGCCGCTAACGGCGTTCACATGAGACAGGTGGAGAACCTACCCATGAAGCGTTTTCTACTGCTGCACTGGAACCCAAATGCTTTCCTGACCCCCGCCGTTATACAGTGCAGGGATGTGATCATTCGGTATTTTGCCGCCTACTGGCAAGATTTCTTCCGCCCTGCATGACCATGCTCTTCCTGACAGGGTTTTCACGATATTGCACTACCATAGATACTCGGCAAGCCCGATCACTACCGGCATTGTCAAAATACTCAACACCGTACTCAGGCATACATCCTTCACCGCATCCGTATACTGCTTATGATAGATCTGTGCGAAGATCGCCACATTCGATCCCACCGGTGCCGCTGCCGCGAGCATCACCGCCAGGCGCACCGTCCCGAATCCATCCGGGATCAAGAACAGACACACCATCGTCAAGATCGGAATAAGCAGTAAACGTACCGCCGCACACAGATAAGTCAGTTTATCCGTAAATAATTCCCGAAGCGGCACCTGCGCCAAATACGCACCCAGCACGATCATAGCCAGCGGGCCATTCATAGACGCCAATGTACCGATCACTCCCGTCACGACGACCGGCAGCCTTACAGGCAGGAAAAACAGCAAAAGTCCGATGACCAGACTGACAGCGATCGGATTTGTAATGATCTTTTTCAGACTGATCTGGGACTTATCCCCTGTTATGATAAAAACACCATAAGTCCATTGCAGAATATTCAGAATAGCTACAAAAGAAGCTACATAGAATACCGCTTCCTCTCCCAGCGTCATCTGTACCAACGGAATACCGATAAATCCCGCATTGGAAAACGCTGCTCCAAACTGCCGGATCGCCGATTTGTTACGAAACACCAATCCGCTGACTAACATCGCAAGCAGTAATGCGCCAAGCGCCGCTCCGAAAGAGACCAGAAAGCCCGCCAACATTTCTCCCGAGTAATCCTTTATGTATGACTTGATGATCGCCGACGGCATGATCACATGCAAAAGCAACCTACCGATCTCGCCGCTCCCCTGTGCCGTGATCACCTTCTTCTTATAAAGCACATACCCGATAAAAAGATATAGAAACATGATCACATTCTGCCGGAACAGTAAACTTACGATATCCATTATAAAAACTCCTTCTTACCTATTCACGTGTTCTGAGAAGTTGATGCTTTTACAAAAACTATCATCATCTCCCGCCTCGCGATATATTTAAAGACTCATTTATCATATCATGGCTATTATTATAATGTAAAATATATATATTTATA
>OFGO01001667.1_pt1 | contig 15191 bp, 12 predicted proteins | sample 1521761 | NCBI WGS metagenome assembly OFGO01 (sample SAMEA3504128, study PRJEB24116) | mouse gut metagenome | biome: mouse gut; feature: mouse-associated habitat; material: faeces | place: Denmark | collected 2011
TAAAGGACTTAGAGATAACATATATATAGTATCCGAAGCATTAGGACACAATAGGCTTGATGTATCTGTAAATCATTATTTGAAGTAATGTCGGCAAATGTCAAGATTGAAAAGGAAGATTTTCAGATTTTTTTTATCTGAAAATACTCTTTTCTGTCTTGACATTTTTAGTATATGAATAGAATTGAAAAAGGTAGAATAACGCACTTTGTTATTCTGCCTTGTTTGTGCTTTTATTCATTGTCTGGCGTGAAGATAACTATACTTTCTGCCTGACAATTAAGGATTTTACATAGCTTTTCTAAAGTGTTCATTGTAATAGACTTGTTTCGTTTCAAATTGGTGATTGTGTAGGGGCTGAAGTTGTGCTTATAGATAAGCGTATAAGTTGTTACGTTTTGTTGTTTCATTGTTTCCCATAGTGGCTTATAGCTTATCACAATACCGCCCCCCTTCTTCCTGTCTGTTAGTATCTCTATTATCAGGCAAAATAAAACGCTTGCATATTAACAAATATTTGTCTATACTGTTTATATTAGATAACATGTCCAGAAAGGGGAACATATGAATAATTACATCAATGAACTAATTTATGAGAATGTCGGGCAAGTAATAGACAAGAGAAGAGACAGGCTGTTGGCAGATGATGAAGTGTATCAACAGGACTGCTCTGACACACAAGAGCTTCTAAACAGATATGAAGCCCTCAACCTTGTAAAAGCTGATAGACTTCTAATCAATGACCTTATATCTTGCTTAGAAACAAGGGACAGTCGGTGTGCTGATTTGTCTTATCTCTGCGGATTCTCTGACGCTATAAAGTTATTACACGAACTAGGAATTTTAAAAGAATTTAAAGAATAATATTTCATTGAAAAATAGGCAACTTTTTGTAAGTTGCTTATTTTTTTATACATACAATATGGGTATAGCATACATAAAAATGAGCCTTTTTAGGCTGTTTTATACATACAGCATATGTATAAAAAGGCTTGATTTCGGCACAATCATTTTTAAATTGTTTCGGCTTATGTTTATACTTGGGGGCAAAATGAAAATCATTCTGCCGAAATTCGTATATATTCGTATAATAATAATCTGTATAACTTGTAAAATGCTTTAAAATCAATACTTTTTTATATTTCATTAAATCCCAACCATGAAAAATATTGAGAAATAGAGCGACATATCAGACAACACACGGTTACTGTATCAAAAATAATAAGTGATAGAGCGTGACACAGCAGTCTTGGACTTATGGTTCAGGGCTGCTTTTGTTTTGTAGGAAAATATTCGTTGTGATACTTTGCAAATTTGAATATGCTCAGCATGCAAAAGCAAAACACTGCAACTGACATTTGAATAAATTCCTCGATGTAAGAATACTCTATTAGTCCAAGTAAATACATTAAAGTGAGTATACCTAAGAAAACCAAATATCCCATTCTAATTTCCGCCTTTTTGAGGTTTACCATTCCAAGGATACCACAAATAACCGTGGCGATGCCACGAGAAGAACCAAAAAGATAATTAAAGATCATTGTTCCTGTCGTAATTGTGACATCAGTAAGTTGGAAATATTTATTTGTGTAATAGATGCCGATAACGATGCCGTATATACCGGAACAGATGAATAAGGCAAGTGAAAACATTGAAATAACTTGTATGGCCTTTATTCTGTTCATTCTTTTGCCACCTCATAATTTTTTGATTAATCAGGCTAACCTGATTGATTTATTTTACCATACTGTTGTAGTTTTTGGAATTATTTCATGGGGAGCATTTATCTTACCAACTCTAAGATATTTTTAAGGATTCTATATATGCACAAGAGAATAAAGCGCAAAATTTTTGTAAAACAGGGCTTGACATCATCGCCAAAAGGAATATAATGAATACATGAATTAGTGTTCATATATTAAGACGTGGAATATAAAGAGGTGGAAGACATGGAACGAGTTTATACAATAAATGGTTTGGATGTGCAGCGAAATTGGAACGTCACTTAAAAGAAATCCAATACTTTGAGCAAGTGATCATTGATTTTATGGCGCAAAAGCTGATTATCACTGTGAAAGATGAGGAAACGTTGCAAAAAGGGCTGCAGGAAGCGGAAAAGGTGATTGCGCGTGTGGAGCCGGGTGTGACGATTACGGAAAAAGCAAAAAAACCAAAAAATAATTACGTCGTGGCAAATACGCAAGACTATGATGAGGAATCTTGCGGCTGCGGACACGACCATATTCATCACCATGAGGAATCCTGCGGCTGCGGACATGACCATGATCATCATGAAAGAGAATCCTGCGGCTGTGGCCACGACCATGATCATCATGAAGGAGAATCCTGTGGGTGCGGTCACGACCATGTCCACCATCATGAGGATTGGCAAGGACAAATGGCACAGGCGGCCGCTAAAAAGACGGAAAAGATTTATGCGATTACGGGGTTGGACTGTGCAAACTGCGCGGCGAAGTTGGAACGTCATCTAAAAGAAATCCAATATTTTGATCAAGTGACCATTGATTTTATGGCGCAAAAATTGATTTTACAGGTAAAAGATGAACGGCAACTGCCAGAAGCGTTGCGTGCAGTTCAAACGGTGATAGAACGTGTGGAACCGGGCGTGACCATCACAGAAAAAGGGAAAAAAGTGAGTAACCATACACAAGCGCACAGCCATGAACATGGTGCAAATTGTCATTGCGGTCATGACCATGCGCGCACGGAACCGTGCAACGGTGATCATGGGCGACAGGAAAAGCAAACACTGCTGCAGGAAGGGAAAAAAGAAGCCGCAATCACAAAAGCAAAACGCTTCACGCCTGAGATGCAGAAAAGCTTATGGAAAATTATTGTAAGCGCAGTGCTTTTTGCGGCGGCGACATTCCTTCCTAATCAGGGCGCGCTGCAGTTTGATGCATTGCGATTGGGAATTTATTTGCTGGCGTATATCATTGTAGGGGGCGAAATTGTACTGCGGGCCGCAAAAAATATTGTTCGCGGGCAAGTGTTTGACGAAAATTTTCTGATGTCGGTGGCGACGATTGGTGCATTTGCAGTGGGAGAATATCCGGAAGGCGTTATGGTAATGCTTTTGTATCAGTTGGGTGAATTATTTCAGGATTATGCGGTACATCGTTCCCGCAGATCTATTGCCGATTTGATGGATATAAAGCCGGAAATTGCTCATGTGCAGCAAGGAGATAGATTTGTTTCTGTAGAGCCTGAAGAAGTGGCAGTAGGGAATATTATTCAAATTCGTCCCGGAGAGAAGATTCCTTTGGATGGGCTTATTCTGGAAGGAACGTCTTCCTTAAATACGGTAGCCCTTACCGGGGAGTCGGTTCCGCGGGAAGTGGCGCCAGGGCAAGAGGTGATGAGCGGCTGCATCAACACATCGGGTGTATTGACAGTACGGGTAGAAAAAGAATATGAGGACTCTACTGTTGCAAAAATTTTGGATTTGGTGGAGAATGCAAGCAGCAAGAAAGCAGAAACGGAAAATTTTATCACGCGCTTTGCCCGCTATTATACACCGGCAGTGGTTGGCATTGCAGTTGTATTGGCGCTCCTTCCTCCGGTGATCTTGCAAGCTCCTTTCCAGGAATGGATTTATCGTGCGTTGGTATTCCTGGTAATTTCTTGTCCCTGCGCTCTGGTAATCTCTATTCCTCTCACCTTTTTTGGAGGATTGGGGGCTTGCTCTCGTCATGGCGTACTGGTGAAGGGCAGCAATTATTTAGAGGCTTTAGCGAAACTGGAGTGTGCAGTTTTTGACAAAACCGGTACACTGACCAAGGGTGAGTTTTCTGTGACAGAAGTGCGTCCCATAGAGATTAGTCGGGAACAACTGCTTTATTATGCTGCATGCGCGGAAAGTGTTTCCAATCATCCTATTGCGCTGGCAATCCGTCGTGCCAACTCTCAGCATGTATCCGCCAAAGCACTGCAAAAGGCGGAAGAAATCGCTGGTTATGGGATTTCGGCGATGGTGGAAGGCCATGCGGTGTTGGCGGGAAATTATCGGTTTATGGAACGGGAGCAGATATCCTGCCAACGAGCCGAGGAAACGGGTACAATTGTTTATGTAGCTGTGGACGGTGTGTTCTGTGGCAGTATTGTCATTGCCGATGAAATCAAGCCTGATGCGCAGACTATGATTGGACGGCTGAAGCAGTTAGGTGTACGGGATATTGTCATGCTTACCGGAGACAATCAACAGACGGCCGAACAGGTTGCCCGTCAACTGGGCATTACCAAGGTATTCAGTCAGTTATTGCCTGGCGATAAGGTTCATTGTCTGGAAAAATTATTGCAACAAAAAAGTGAAAAAAGAACGGTTGCCTTTACTGGCGATGGTTTAAATGATGCCCCTGTATTGGCGCGTGCTGATGTGGGGATCGCCATGGGCGGCCTTGGTTCCGATGCGGCGATTGAAGCAGCTGATGTGGTGATTATGAACGACCAGCCCAGCAAGCTGGCAGATGCCATCGTAATTGCAAAAGAAACACGCCGCATTGTACAGCAGAACATTGTGTTTATTTTAGCGGTGAAAGCTATTGTGTTGTTGCTGGGTGCAGTTGGAATCGCTACAATGTGGATGGCAGTATTTGCCGATGTAGGTGTTGCGGTTCTGGCCATTTTGAATGCGGTACGAATTATGAGAAAATAAAGGAGCTGTATCAAGATTTTCCTAAGAGAACGGGTTATTTATTGATGTGAGGAAACGAGATGTGTTGACAATACGTCGTAACGATGCTTATCTTTTCAAAAAAAGAATAGTATGACAAAAATAATTATCAAGCGCTGACCTTAAACGGTTAGCGCTCATTTTTATGTCTGAGATTTGTTGAAGACGCGAGAGATAACATTGTAATGGCAAGAATATCGCTGTAAGTTTAGATGACTGTTTGTATTTGATAACTAGTAACAGAAATTGGGAAAATGATTTGTGACAACAAAAAGTTGATAGATGTCTTATAAATAAATTGCTTCTCTGAAATGCATTAGTATGCATTATATAATAAGAACATAAAGAGGGACATCTTGCAGTATAAAAATGATGTTTCAACTGCAGTAAATATAGTTTCACAATAGTAGTTGGCGCCAAAAAACTATTTGTATAATAACTAAAACGAAATGTTCTACAAAAAAGGAGGAACTATTCATGTCAACGAATGTTGCAAAGAAAAATACAATGAAATACATTCATGCTGCAATCATGATCATGCTTATGCTGTGTGGTGGATTTTTGCCGGCTTTCGGGCAGATCACACCGTTGGGAATGAAAGTATTTGGTGTATTCTTAGGATTATTATATGGATGGATTTTCGTTGGAATTTTATGGCCCAGTGTATTGGGGTTCTTTACATTATCACTTACAGGCGTCACTTCACCGTTAATGGCATTTGTTAGCGGTTTTACAAATCCTACTGTGACAATGGTTATCATGTCTTATGTATTCGCCTATTGCTTAGGTCAGATTGGCGTAAATGAAGCCATTGCCTATTGGGCAATGAGTAAGAAAATCTTTGTAAATCGTCCGTGGTTGTTTGCAACAGCACTTGTGCTGGTAACCTGTCTTATGGGGATGCTGGGCGGCTCCTTCGCAGCAATCTTTTTGATGTGGGGTGTGACGAAGACGATTGCCGAAAAAAATGGAATGGAAAAAGGCAATCTGCTGGTGAGTATGACTTATGCGTTAATCTTGTTCGGCGGTTTCAGCGGCGGGCAGATGGTACCATTCTTCGGCGGCGTAATTATGTATGGTGGTTTCTTGACTGCAGCAACAGGTGTTGTAGTAGAAGGGTTACAGTTCTTGGTGATTGGTGAACTCTATACAATCCTTTCTATGATAGCAGTTATTTTGATAATTAAATTTGTATTCAGACCAGATGCATCAAAGTTTTGTTTATCAGAAGAGATGCGCGCAGAATATGCAACATATAAATTGAATTCCAAACAAAAAGTTGGTTTAGGGCTTTTAGTAGTTTATTTCTTGGCGTTGTTGCTGCCATCTGTGTTCCATGGCGCATTCTGGACCATGTTGAGTACTTGGGGCATGGTGGGCATGACAATCCTCTATCTGGTTATATTCTCTATATGGAAAGATGAAAACGGCAATGATATGTGTTCTATGGATGAGTGCTTCCAAAAAGGTGTAGCTTGGGGACCGATTTTGTTATTTATGGTGACGATTCCGTTGGCAAATGCTATGGAATCTGAAGAAGTTGGCATTATGGCGACAGTAAATGAGTTTTGTACGCCAATCTTCTCCAGCATGGGTACAACAGCGATGCTGATTGCAGTTGTAATCATAATTGGTATCTTGACACAATTTTTGCACAACGTAGTGATGGCGGCGTTATTTACGCCAGTATTGGCACCGATATTCATCTCAATGGGCGGCAATCCCATCACCTTCTTCTTCGTGCTTTATGCAGCATTGTGCTGTTCTTTCGGTACGCCAGCAGCTTCTATGCAGGCAGGGTTGCTGTTTGGCCATGAAGATGTTCCCACGAAACACGGTTATATATTAGGGTGGGCCTATTATTTTGCAACAGTTGTGATTGTGATAGCGATGATTCCGTTGTGTGACATTTTGTTTGCCGGATTAGTTTAAACTTGTTTAATATAAAATTATATTAAAAATAGAAAATTAAGGAGGCCGTACAAATGGCAGATCAAAAGGTACTTGTATTAGGAATTGACGGGATGGAACCCAAACTATGCAGACGGTTAGTAGATGAAGGGAGACTTCCTAACATTGAAAAAATGTTAAAGATGGGCGCAGCGCGCAAAGATTTGGTGATGTTGGGCGGTGTACCAACCATCACACCACCGATGTGGACTACGTTAGCGACAGGGGCGTATCCTAATACCCATGGCGTAACCTGTTATTGGAATTCTCATCCAACAGAATTAGACAGATTGGTATATACCTTTGATACGTCGAAAATCACAGCAGAACAGGTTTGGGAAACAGCAGTAAAAGCAGGTAAGAAAGCTTTGGTGTGGACGTGGCCATGCTGCTGGCCAGCAAGAATTGATAGCCCAAATCTGCATATTGTAGGTGGCTTGGCACCTCTGGGTCCAAATCATACCTCCGCAATTGTGGATGATGATTATCTGACCTACGCATCAACAGAATGTAAAACAATTGCGCCTAGAGAACATTTAGAAGCAAAAGGCGGTGCAGGCTGCATTTTAACAGATGATATGAAAGAGCCAGAGTCAGCTGGAGGTTATTTTGAAAGCTTTAATGAGATGGGCGCAGGCAATGCCGGAGCGGATAAAGAAGGCAAAGGTGTGCAGACATCTATAGCGCCGAAAACATGGTTGTTGTTTGAGCATGAAGAAGGGGAAGAAATGAACGAAAGCGACAAATGTCTGCAAACATACAATTCCCCAATTGTTGAGCCCAAAAATTGGGCACATGAAGTTCCTGCCGGCGCAAGAGAATTCCATGTGATTGTAGCCCATGGTACAGTACAGTATCCGGGGTTGATGCTGCAAAATGAGAATGGTGAGTATGACCGCGTAGAGATTTATCAGAATAAGAGAGCAGCAGAGCCTTTGGTAACCATTCATGATGGAGAGTATCATCCGTTGGTAGAAACAGAATTGCTGTTTGGTGACAGAAAAATAAAAACTACAAGACACTTCACAATCATCAAGTTGGACCCCAAAGGAGAGTATGTGACTATTTCTATCGGAAATGCGCTGGATATTGAAACAGAGCGAAAAGAATCCAACTGGCTGCCGCAATCACTGTATCAGCAGACTGTGGATATTGCAGGCTACGTTCCTTATGCAATCGGCGTGGGCGGTGGTTATCCTGAAATGATCAGCAGACGTTCACTGCCAAGCTGGAACTGCTTTGAAAAATGGCAGGCAAAAGCACTGTTGGGATTGATTGAGGAAAATCAGTATGATGCAGTATTTACCCATATCCATAATCACGACCATATTGGGCATCCATGCTGGAGATGGGCAAAGACCAGAGAAAAATATGGCAACAACGATGAAAAGGTATATCAGGGCTTCCTGGAAGAAATCTTTGAACAGACGGATGACTACGTAGGACAGTTCTTGCCATTAATAGACAAAGGCTGGAATATTATTGTGACCAGCGACCACGGGCTGCTGTGCAGTGAAGAAGACGATTTGCCATATTTGGGTGAAGGTTTTGTTATGAATGTCGGTGTAATGCGTGATTTGGGATATACCGTGTTGAAAAAAGATGAAAACGGCAAAGTGCTTCGTGAAATTGACTGGGAAAAAACGACTGCTGTTGCCCCACGCGGAAATCATATTTATATCAATTTGAAAGGTCGGAATCCTCATGGGATTGTAGACCCGGCTGATAAATATGAACTGGAAAGAAAAATCATTGATGACTTGTATAGTTATCGGATGAATGGGAAACGTATTGTAAATATTGCCCTGCGGAATAAAGATGCGGCGCTGTTAGGTTTGAGCGGCGACCGGTGCGGCGATATTATTTACTTCCTGGAGGAAGGATTCAACCGCTTGCACGGAGATGCATTATCCACGACAGATGGATATTTTGGTACTACTGTATCTCCAATCTTCTTTGCAGCTGGTCCTGGCATCAAAGAAGGCTGTGAAACAGACCGCGTGATTCGTGAAGTGGATGTGGCGCCAACTGTTTCAGCTCTGCTGAATATTCCGATTCCTGCACAGTGTGAAGGTGCGCCGGTTTACCAGATCCTAAAAGAAGGCACCTATAAAATCTAATCATTGACTAAATGCGTTATTTCAAAAAGGAGTATTTTTATAAATTGTGTTATAATAGAAATGCTCTTTTTCATGTTTAAACAGTAAGACAAGAAAATTATACCCGAAAATAATGCATGTGATGGCTGACGGCAGGAGGCTTGCGATGAATTTATTACAGATTCAATATTTGTTAGATGCGGTAGAAATGAATTCGATACATAAAAGCGCCGAGAAATATAACATTTCACCACAAGGTGCAAGTAAGGCCATTAAAATGTTGGAGCAGGAGCTGGGCGTGATTCTGATACAACGTTCCACAAAAGGCGTAGAATTAAGTGAAACCGGTGAAAAATTACTGGGGTACTTTCAAGAGATATTAGACGACTATGAAAAAATAAAAGCGGTTTGCAATGAAATAAATATGATACCTGATCCAGAACGTGTGCAGGGAAAAATTTCTTTAGCGGTCACACCGCGGTTCAGCGATACTTTTTTGGGAAGTTTGATGATGAAATTTGGAGAAGTGTATCCCAAAATTAAGCTTCAGGCAATTTCGATGAGCCACGATAAAATATTTCAGCAGCTGCAGAGTGGCAATGATAATTTTGATCTTGCAATTGTAAATTTGCTAAACGTGGATTTGATGATGAATAATTTAGCGCAATATTTAAATAAAGAAAACTTGCAATTTGTATCCTGTTATATTAGTGAGCTGTACATATGTGGCAAAAGAAAGACAATAGATGCCATAGGCGACCAATATCATTGCAATAAAGACTATGGGCATCCAGTGGTGGCCTACAACTATGGACGGATAATTAACAGTCTTCCGGTTAAAACAGAATTTATGATTGATTCCATGACAGCCCAATTAGAAATGATTAATAAACATGATATGATTGGCGCATACAGTATAGAAGAATTCAGGATACATTTTAATAAAAAGAAACACAGTTATATCCCTTTGGATGAACCGGTTACGCTGGCTTATGGATATTTACTGAAAAATAATCATCAGCTGACAGAGATAGAAAAAATTTTTGTGCAGTTCTTGTTAGACTATTTTGATAATATGTGATTGGGTGATAATAAAAACGGGCGGTCGCCAAAATGGCAACTGCCCATGGATTCAGGCTGTTTTAAACAGCCTCTTTTTATGCGCCAGATTCAGCCTTTGCCTGCTACGCAGGGGATACGCAGAATTTGCCCGATGTTTAATGTATATGGTGCGTATAAATTGTTGAAGCGGGCAATCTGCTGCCAGGTAATTCCGGGGACTTTGTTTTGGAAAGCGGCAGCAATTTTTGCCAGGGTATCACCTGCTTTTACTTCGTACGTGTAGCCGCCCTTAGGACAAACTTCTTCCTCTTTTTCCGGTTCCGGTTTGGGTGTTGGTTTAGGCTGAGGTTTGGGTTGTGGTATCTGCGGTGCAGCATTGCAGGTGCCATTGGTGCAGACATTGGTTACTACCATAAAATCTTTTGTCTGGAATGCGCAGACACAAATTTCCAGAATGGCTACAGCGCGAATTTTTGAGGTTTCGCAAGGTGCCCCTTCAATTTTGGCATCGGTATATTCTACCCGTTCCCGACAGCGAATCATGGTGTCTTCGTTGATACAGTCAAAGTTGACCACTGTGGTGAAAGGAATGTCGGCGCTGGTTTCCCGCAATTCCTGTTCACAGTTGCACGCCACATAATAAACCTGGACGTGGATACTTCCTTTGATGATGACTTTGTTGCAAACCTTTTCGTAACTTACATTGCGCACGCAGGCGGTCATATTTTTGGTGTTTTTCACCAACATATTTTCGACATCCAACGGTGCGTTTACATCAATGGTCTGGTTTACATTTTCCTGATGACAATTGCGGCCGATAATATCCTCCACGCGGATGCGGCACCGATCTACCAAAGCGCCTTCCACGTTGGTGACGATATTCATCTTGGTCAATTCCGTCACTTTTACAAATACCTGCAAAATGACATTCGCTTTTACCATGTTGCATGGCTGCGGCCCCATTAGTTTCGCTTCACAGAATTCCATGCGGCATTTGGTATATACCTCCATGTCCGGTTTGGCACCTGGTACATCTAATACCACAGAAAATTCATTGTCATAGCATTGTGCCTGCACTGTATCATCGCAGGCGTCTACATAGTAGATTTGCTTGTGCAGTGTACCCCGTACAATCACACGCCCAGGCAGCACTTCATAGTCTAAGTCCCGGCAGACAGCGTCCATATCATAGATTTTACGCGCCGGTTTGCACAATACATGCTCCACAGAAATCGTAGATTGTTTGTCGGCAGCTCCTACCAGACATTCCACCGAAAAAGGTGCTTTCTGCACACTGATGCCTTCTCCGTAGCAGTCGGTGACAACGTCCAGCGTCATCATTTCTACCACTTTTACGTCTACTGATAATACTGCTACTTGATAGAGCAGATCCGTAGGAAATTCACCGTTAGCCGGGTTGGTGTTCACAAATAAAATGTGACCGTCCAACATGGCCTCCATATCTGGACGTGCGCCGTTTACGTGGACAAAGTCGGTAAATTCCTCACGCATGATGGTAAATTCTTTGACGACATAGTCCCCTTCTTCTACATAATAAATCTGTTTATGCAGGGCACCTTTGACAATGACCTTGTTAGGAATAATTTCATAATCAAGTTCTACAATTTCGGCGTGGATATCGACAATTTTACGCGCCCGTGCAGGCAGTTGGATATTGCGGACTATATCAACCTGTGCCGTGCCATTGCCAACAATATGCTGTACCTTGATGCGTTTTTTGTTTTGGGTAATTGGTTGCATGATGTTCCTCTCCTCCCTCCAAAGCGATTTGTCGCTTTATCAGTATAATGTATGAGAGAAGGTTGATTTTTGTGTATATTTTTTTCTATCTTGCAAACAATTCGGCGGTTTGTTTCGTCTAAATAAATAAGAGTAGAAAAATAGCTTTTATTGTCTGTAATTGGCAGAATTATTTTTCAATTTTCCATAGTATTTTATTGCTGAGTATAGTATGATGGAACACAGGATTAGTTGATAGAAAATTAAGATAATCATTAAAATTATCTGTATTCATATAGTTTGCAGAAGGGAGACAGAACATGGAAGGCAGAAAAAATAGGCTGGAAGAAACAAAAAAGAAAAAGGCAAAAGGAGTAGCGATGTGCGCTTTGTGTAGTGTCGGTGTGGTGTTGCTGCTGGCGGCAGGGATGTTTATACACGGCGCCGTTCAGCCAGACAAGAGTGTGCAGGTAGCTACTGTAGGTGAAAAAATACCGGTAGTACCTATGTCATCTGTTGCCGAACCAGGTTTGGAGTCAAAACAGGAAGCGAAAGAGGAGCCTCAGGAGGCAGCGAAAGCGATGCCTGATGAAGAGTCTGCGGATGACAATCCTTATGGGATAGATCCCAATAAACCCATGATTGCGCTCACTTTTGATGATGGCCCTTCAAAATATACATGGGATATTGTAAACACATTGCAGGCACATAAGGCACGGGCGACATTTTTTGTGTTGGGAAATCGTGTTCCTACACATCAGGCAGCTATTGACAATGTGCTGGCCAATCACAATGAAATTGCCAGTCATAGTATGGCGCACAAGAATTTGACCAAGTTATCTGCTGTGGAAATGACTGAGCAGATTCGTCCCGTAGATGAAGCGCTTCAGCAACAGCATAAATACACGCCTGCACTGTTTCGGGTACCTTACGGCGCGAAGAATGAAAATGTGCAGGAAACTTTAAAAGCGGAGGGAAAACCTATTATCGGATGGTCGGTGGACCCTTATGATTGGAAAGTGAAAGATAAAGATAAAGTTGTAGAACATATTTTGAGTCATGTGCAAGACGGCGATATCGTGTTGATGCATGATATCTACCAGCCTACAGCGGAGGCCGTGGCAGAGTTGGTTCCTGCTCTACAGGAAAAAGGATACCAGCTGGTAACAGTGAGTGAGTTAGCCAAATTCCGCAATGTTTCTTTGGAGGCGGGAGAATATTATCGCTCCATACCGCCAAGAGGAGAAAAATAAAATAGAAAGAAGGAGAGCCACATTGCAGGGAAAGCAAAGTGGCTCTTTGTATTGTACCCACAAGAAAAATAAGTAAAATAAAAAAGGGAAGAGATGAACGTGATAAACTAAAAAAGAGAAAAAATTGGACGATCCCTATACAGCGCTGGACCGCTATATGCGCGAGGGCGGTATGGCGGGCTCGTATCTGTACAAAAATCAGGAGGACAAATATACCTACATCGGCGAGGTGTTTGACACGTTGATTTTGCGGGATATCCGGCAAAAATACAATATCAGAAATCAAACTTTGATGGACAGTGTTGTGGATTTTCTCATGGACAATATTGCCAATCTCACTTCGGCGCGCAATATTACAGAGGTACTGCATAAAAACAAGGACACAATCAATCATAAGACGGTGGGCAAGTACATTGAATATCTGTGCAATGCCTTTGCCTTTTATAAAATTCGCCGCTATGATATTCGCGGGAAAAAATATCTGGCGACCAATCATAAATATTATCTGAGCGACCATGCTTTTCGCTATGCCAAGCTGGGCACTAAGAATTTGGACCACGGCAGACTGCTGGAAAATATTGTGGCTATGGAGCTGCTGCGGCGAGGCTATGAGGTGTATGTAGGCGTGCTCTACAAAAAAGAGATTGATTTTGTGGCCATCAAGCGCAATGAGAAGCTGTATATCCAGGTATCCGACAATATCAGCGACAGGGATACCTTTGCCCGGGAAGTTGCCCCGCTCTTGCAGATCAAGGACGCCTATCCCAAAATGGTGCTGGCGCGGACCAGATATGAGGAATATCAGTATGAGGGAATTCGCGTGATAGATATCGCTGACTGGCTGCTGGAAAATCTATGATATTTCCCAAAAATAAAAAATTTAGATTTTCGGGAAACAAGTATACGCCGAATGGAGAAAAATAAATAGAGAGAAGAAGAGCCACATTGCAGAGAAAGCAAAGTGGCTCTTTGTATTGTGCCCACAAGAAAAATAAGTAAAATAAAAAAGGGAAGAGATGAACGTGATAAACTAAAAAAGAGAAAAAAGAAGAATAAAGAAGAAAAAAGTGCGGAGGGGTAAGTGTGTTAAAAGAGCTAATATTCTATTTAGCGCTGATAGAAGATCAAGCAGGGCGGAAGAAATTTGAGCAATTGTATGAGAGATATCACAATCTGATGTATCATAGAGCCTATGAGATTCTGAATGATGAGCAGATTGCAGAGGATGCAGTGAGCGAAGCATTGATTAAGCTGGCAATCAACATTGACAAAGTGGGAGAGGCAGAGAGCACATCTGCAAAAGCCTTTACGATGCAGATACTGGAGCATACCGCCATAGATTTGTATCGGAAACGGCGGAAAGAGATGGAGCGATACAGGGATTTGGAGGAGATTAAGGAGATACTCACGGTGCCGGAACCAGAAAGCTGGAGCGGCTCGGCCCTGGCCAAAGCAATTTTGAAACTGCCCTTTGAGAACAGGCAGGTAATCCTGCTGAAATATGCCCAGGGATATGACAATGCAGAGATAGCAGCATTGCTGGACTTTACCGTAGCGAAAGTAGAAAAGCTGCTCAGCAGGGGAAAACGCAAGCTGCAGCAAAATTTGTCAAAGCCAGTAGAGTAGAAGGACGCCGATGAGAACAAGCTTCAGCGAAGAAGAACTATATGCAGCAGCGGAGGAAGCCCAGGAATATCTGTTGAGCCTATTGCCATCGGAAGACAGCTGCCCGCCCCATGAATTCAGCAGAGCATTTACAGCCAAGGTAGAAGGAATCTATAAGCAGTTGAGAGCATGCACCTTACCCCATAAAAGGGCCGCTTTGGGTTGGCCTTATTATGTTCGGCGCACCGCAGCGGTACTGTTTTTGTGTCTTGTCCTGACCTGTGTTGCCATGCCGGAGGCAGTGATGGCGGGATATCAGAGATTGGTGGAGATCGTGGAAACCATCTTCGAGGATTATACAGAGTTTCGTTACAGACCAGAAGCAGTAGAAAAGACAGAATTTATACCATTGAAATTAGGATACTTACCAGAAGAAATGGAAGAGGTAGAAAGAGATGAAACTCCAATTAGTCTAGATATAGTATATAAGGACAAAAGGAGCAATTTTTTGAGGTAGACCAAAAAATTATAGAAGAAAGAGATAAAACAACGTATATAGTAGATATGGGGAGTATTCCTGCCGACTTGGATTCTGCAAGAAGAGAAAATATAAGGTTTGTTTATCCAGAAAAATATAACGAGAAAAGAGTTTGGGTTATATGGTTATATGAGGGATATCGCGTTGTAATCCAGTCAAATTTACCGGAGGAAGAGATAGTAAAGATTATAAATCACATAGAGTTTTAGAGTGTTTGGATACCGTCGGGGCGGAGAGCTGCGGCGGTATTT